>Ga0114967_10000590_pt1 | contig 31243 bp, 33 predicted proteins | sample M_130628_MF_Meta_FD_92639 | JGI IMG/M metagenome (GOLD analysis project Ga0114967, IMG submission 92639) | Freshwater microbial communities from Lake Montjoie, Canada to study carbon cycling - M_130628_MF_MetaG | ecosystem: Environmental > Aquatic > Freshwater > Lake | place: Lake Montjoie...
GCACCAATGGATTATGAGTCCACTGCTCTAACCAACATGAGCTAACGGCCCTACACTACAGTATATACTTATTATACACTGATCTCGGGCTTTGGGCAAGTGAAATCCAGGCCTAAAACTGTGGCGAAAACCATGAAAAATTGGTCTATATTTGGCCGGTTTTGGTTGATTTTTGGCCACTTTGGGCACCGTTTCCTAGGATTTTTATAGTAGAAATTGCGGGACCACCGTGGGGATGAGGGGTAATAGTCAAATGGTTTTCCACTTCCCTCTCCACTTTCTCTCCACAGTCCCCCTCACAATTCCCTCACCATTTTCCCACGGGCTCACACTGCTTTCAGTTCAGATGTTCCCACCTCTGAACTGCGAGCCGACGCAGTGCTCAGACCGTACAGCGGGGTATTTGTCAATAGTGCATACTGTGTACATAGTGTAGTCACTGTAGTCTACTGTGCTTATATGCTTGGTGCTACAGCGGGGTATTTGTAGACCACTGTAGGCTACAGCGGGGTATTCATTGCTGTATAGTCTATACAGTCTTAATTCTCTGATTAAAAAATTCTTGCGCTTATGCTTCGCATCTAGTATACTTGTAGGTATAATGTCAAGAAGAATACATTCAAGTCACAGAGGTCCCGATATATGGATTGTTGCGGATACTAGCATACAGAAGCTTGTACATGCTAGTCCTCAATCTCAATGGCGCAGTCTAGGCTATGACTTTTACTGGTTAGACCCAAAACTGTATCTGTTATTGTTACTGAAAATCTCTTAGATAAACCAAGTTATTATGCTCAAGCGTGTGCCCTGAGTCACAGGCATGATCTGATGTGGATACATAAATGTACTGGGAAACATTATACAGCTACCTTTTGGGAGTTTGTAGCGGATTTGATCATTGAAAAAGCTGAACTCACCGCCCTCATAGTCATCATTGAGTATCCAACTACAGCTCACTGCTCGGGGTTGTTGCGTAAAGCTGTCCACATGTTCTGTGTAAAACTGCCCGGTTTCATATCTCAGTATTTCATAGCCCGTGTCGTTGCTGATCTGGGCCAAGGGAAAGCGCATATTGTAGGCTGTGATTGCTGAACTAGCTGACTTGAACACTGCTTGATCTAACTGAGATCTCAACTCAGAGTTCTTGTGCTCTATGACCCTGGGCTGACTCATGCTTATGACGTCACAGTTGCGAGTACTTCGGTCTATGACATTGTGTGAGCCCACTTTGGTGGCCTGCCACTCGTCGCTGTGCAGATATTCGCTCAGGAGTGCATCTATAACATCGAGACTCAGGATATCTTCAAAAACCTGTATATAAGCTTCTAAGGCTGTGTTCTTGTCCTCTAGCATTAATAGCTCTTTTCTTCTATGATCGTTGAACCCGCTAGGATGTTTATGGCACGTTTTAAACTGGCACGTTGATCGTTTTTCAAGTAGACATTACGTGCGGCTTCAATGAATGGCTGGCCAAAATCCTGGGTTCTTTCACAGCCGCGTTTGAAGTTTTCAATGTCCCAAAGCTCTGCATTTATCTCTTTTAGATCTGACCTAAGCAGAGCTTCTGTGTTCTTGAGATCCAAGCCTTCAAGTATGCTGGTTAAATGGCCTAGTTCCAGGGCTATGTTAGTGAGTTTAGCGGCTTCGTTGATGCGATCCAGTTTGATTTCCAATATGGTAATCTTATCCACTAGCTCGCCCACTGATATGGGTGCAGAAACCAACATCTTAGCTGGCCCTGAATATAGAAGCATGGGCTTTGAGATCTGGGTTGTGCAACCAAGTCCAATCACCTAGCAGTGTGGGAGTCAACTGTATGTGATGCTGGGGTATAAAGTAGCGTTCTGGACCTTGGACATTCAATCCATCAACTAGGTTGGCCATCACTGAGTCCGTCATGATTAGGGCTTCTGCACCCTCTATGACTGTGAGCCATTCAAAGATTGATCCTTCTTGTGTGATAGGTATGGTCATCCAACCCTCGGGTATCATGCTGGTATCAATACGCACAGTCTGCTCGCTACTGCTTAGGTGTGTGACCACATAGGGTGGGTGATCAGTGCCCACCATGCGCTCAAACATACGGGCTTCAGCTTCATAGTCCCGGCTAATGCACTCTGTTAAACGTAGTTTGTCTGTGAATGGGAGGCCTGCGGCTATGTACTTGTAGCGATCAAAGGCCACATGTTGAAACCAAGGTACTTCGGTGAACTCAGGGTGTCCTGTCAGTGCTTGATACAAGCATAGAGTTTGATCACAGCCCAATTGCTGTAACAATGTCATTGGTGTGTCAAAGAAGAATGCCCCGGCATCACGCTGTAAGGGGATCCATGTAACCCAGGGCACATACTTGCTGAGTTGGTTGACCCACTGTTCTTCCACGGGCCAAAACACTTCCATGTTTTCTTCTTGATGATAGTGCAGGGCTATGGGCAGGGCTATGACTATGTCGCCCAGCCCTCGGCTTTGAATTATTCCTAGTTTTTTACGCATACTGGTTCCTTTAGATATCGTATCATTATATACGTATTTAACGTCTAGTACAATGGCCTCTGAGAAAAAGGGCTAAATACCTAACTGAGACCCAAACCCAAATATGGCAATAATTATATACGACCCTAATGATCCTAGCACTGGAGGTAGAGCCAGCACTGCCTTTGATCGAGTAAACTTCTATCCAGGCACAGATCTCAAAGGTGCTCAAATAGAAAACACCACGATCACAGCTAACTGGACCTTGAGCTCCAGCTTTCCAACTCCGATTGCTGGAACAATGACATTTTACGGATACAATCACTGTACTCCTAGCCCAATAACAGCTATACCAATTAACTTTGATGCAACTACCACAGGGGTTGAACTTACCTATGCCAGTGTACAGTTTACCATGAGCTTTCCTGGACAGGCTGCGAGTTATACTCCGGATACTACCTATGCTGGTTGGGCACTGTTATATCGCATAGACTTCAACAGTCCATATTCTGGCAACAATGAAGTGGTATACGGACAAACTGATGGACGTATTCTAACACAGGAAGAATACGCGGCCTATATAAATGGTAATACAGGTGTGGTAGCTCCCATGCCCGACCTGATAGCCAATGTAGCCGCGGCCTTTAAGGTACTGCTGATTGCTAATCAACGACTACGCCCTAATTTCCCCACAGATTTCCAACCTGTTGCGGCCACAGGCGGCACAGCACCTTATACATACTCAATAATCAGCGGCACATTGCCTACTGGCCTAACCTTAAATAGTGCCAATGGATCGATTAGCGGAACTCCTACAGTCGCAGGCACTGAAGTGGTGTTAGTCATGCGGGCTGTTGACAGTGCGGGTGCTAGCGGAAATCAAACATTTACTGTTAGTGTTGATTTACCTACAGGTGCGGGCACTGAAATTATTCCTTTGGAAGCATATAACAGCATACAGGCCAAGATCAGTGATATACTAGGTCTAGGAGACAATGGCTACGGTTTTGGCGGAATTAACAGTCGCCCTGCAAGTCGTAGAAATAGAATTACACGCACACAGTGGAATAGGCTAATCACCGATATTAACTATGCTCATATACACGTTACCAACACTTCAACCACTACCCTTACACCCTTGGTAGGTACTCCAATTACCATTGGTATGCATAATACTCTATCCAATACTGTGAATTGGTTAGACGCACACAGATACGAATGCCACCCTAATCAATATCTATCCAGTAATAACAGCTACATTGACATTGGCTACGGGACCAGTACTAGAACCGCGGTATGGAGTCGTGAAATCAGTCACAAGGTTAGGGTAGACTTTCCTACCAACAAAATGGCCCGTTATTTCTTTAACACAGGAGGCCAGCTAACTTGGTTTCCCTATTACAACACCACAGCACGGGGTAATGATTTAGATGTAGCCTGGGCACAATTTTCTGATTATCTATACGACAATGGTAATTGGAGATACACTAGAGATAACTTCCTTAATTCAGGAACAACTACTACATCAACTACCTACAGCAGTGGTACACTGAGTGTAAACATATTGGCGGTGCGCGACAACAGCGATGTTAGCCTAGCCAAACGTATTGATCTAACAGCCACATTCCGTAATGACGGTGTAGGTGACCTCATTGTTGATCCAACTAGTGGTTATTGGAATTACGGTCCTTGGGAGTATTATGCCAGTGCTCCTAACACAAATCATATTTCTGGAGTACAGAGTGTGGCAGGATGTTACTCGGCGCAGGGCGGTTTCTCACTGGATAGAGTGCAGGGCAATGTTTGGCTGTACATGGGTGTATGGCCCACAGACCCTCCAAACTGCCAAACTTGTAATTGGGAGTGGTTGGCATTTAACGGCAATGGCCTAATAGGCAGTGCTCAGACTGAAAGCAACTTGTATAGATATCAGAATAACCTAAGACCATTTTGGAGTATGGTTGGTTCTGTGAATTTAACCGCATTAACTACCAATCAGGTTGTTGACTACCAAATACCTAGTGGTGTTAATGGTCCATATTCACATGTAGCCTACACATATAGAATTACCAAAACCAGTGCTACTTCAATAAGCATTAGGACTTATCCTACGGCATGGGGTACTGGAGACAACGGATCGAGTATTAGTATATATAATTGGTGGAGCAATATGCAACTACTTTGGGGCGGCACACCTCCTACCTATGACGGTGATGGTAACATGCTCACAGACTGGACCTTGGGTACCGGAACCTTTACATGGACATAATTACCGGTAAATATTGATATGACAACAAAAACATGCACCTGTGAAAATGAAGCAGAAATCTTATATAAAATGTATAAGCACCTAGGTACCTTACAGGATATTCAATTTACCGGTAAGAGTAGTTGCTGTACTGACGAAGAAGTTACAGTTACTATCATTGAACATACTGTTACAGTTGCCTATGCTGATGGATCTATATCACGTTACCGAGACGAGGCAGTTAACTAATGGCATATCCTCCAATTACCTACACGATATATAATAATAGTAGTACAGCGGCCACGGTTACTAATTTTGCCTTTGCCACGGATTCAAATATATATCATAGATCTACATTAACAAATTTTGGTCTCGCTGGAATCTTCTCTGGCACTACTTTTACTACTAGCACAGTTATACAGCCAAATAGTTCGACTAACTTTATTTCCTGGTATGGTACCAATACAGCAGTATTTGGAGTATACACAGGTACAGTGGCTATCAGTGCTTCATTAAGGGGAATATCAAATCCAATGACTGTGACCAACACTGTTATTATTTCTCAACTACCTGTGCCCGATCCTACCAAATATGTTATTGGCGGCCCTGGCACTGGAGGTGGTGGAGGTGGTGGAGGTGGTGGAGGTTGGGATATTATTCCCTTACTGATTGTTCTAGCCGCTATTGCTGAGTGTTTTACTGCTGATACCCTAGTTGACATGGCCGACGGAACTACAAAACGCATAGTAGATGTACAAGAGGGTGAACAAGTTTATAATCATGACCGTAGTACCGTTAACACAGTGACATTTACTGAATATGATACAGATGATACATATCGAGCCTTGTATTCACCTACACCTGAATATGCTCCGTTTGCCACAGTTAACCATCCACTGATTGTTGACGGAGAAATGTATGCAGTATATCCAGAAATAAATTATCAGATGTATCCTTGGCTAGGTAAAAATAAGTTATTAACTCCTGATAAAGTAATACCTGCAAGCGGTCAACGGGTTTACAGTCTATGGGTTGATGGTGATCATACATTTAGAGTCAACGGATATGGAACACATAGTATATTTGGTGATGGTGGCGGCCTTCTTGAAGGTTATAGAAAACAATTATTAACCAAAGACGAAGTGTTGGCAATTAGACGCTTGTTCATTGAAAATGGAAATAATGCGGTCTATGGTGGATACCTATATAATACATTTCTAGGCTGGATGAACATAAATGCAATAAACAAGATAAATGCAAAAGTATTTAAAGTAGGATCGTCTCCTATAGTACAACAAGTTTCTATGAGTTTATTAAAACTATTAGGTATTGTTGCCCTTCCAGTGCTCAAATTAAAACAGATAATAAGGAATAAAAATGTTTAGTTATACCCCAGAACAAGTAGTTGAAACAATTAGGCTGTTGACCTACGAAGAAAAGATGTTATTATTAACTGGTGTTTCGATACCAGCGGCTGACTTATTAATAAAAATGTTTCCAGATGATATTTTTATTCAATGGTTTGTAGAACTAAGAAAAGAATTTTCACACAAGTAAAGGAGAATACTATGTATCATAGATTAACATTAGATGAAATTATGCAAAGATTAGAAGCACTGAGTGAAGCTGAGAGAATATTAGCACTTAACGGAACTTCAATGGAAGCCGCAGAGCTATATGCTAGGATGTGGCCAGAAGAACCAATTTTTGAATTCTTTCTAGCTGAAAAAAGAAGATATGCGGCCACTGGACAAATAAGATAAGACTAAGATAATATGCCAATATCACAGGTTGTAAATTTACCAATAGGCAGTGCATTTGGATTTAAGCGGGCCAAAAATCCTGCTAATCCCTTGCAAGCTGGTGCTCCGTTACCTATACAAGAAACTATTAAAGAAATGGATTCTTTAATAACTATTGTAGGAACTAGAGCGAATAGAGATTCAAAAATTATTTCTGTTAGCACTCCTGATGATTTTATATTTCCAGCTGGACAAACATCTACTAATACATTGCTTGCTTTACATCCCACATATTATAACGACTATTTAAAATCATGGACTGAAGGATATAAGAAAACAATAACAATAACAAATCTCGGTAATGCCGATGTTGTTATGTTTCCTAATCCTCCATATAGACCTTTGTTTTCTGCACCAGAAACTCCTGGAGTATTTCCTGTGCTACATTCAGTAGGTGGAACCGATACTAGATTTATTAATGGTATTGCTTCACTTAATTCTTATACACTAGGAATAGGACAAACTACTAATGTAGAAATTGCATATTATGGCACCGACACCGGAGACTTTTCGAGTCTGGTTAGTATTGAATCAAATGCAGGATCTGGACCAGTGACAGTATATACTTCACAGCTGGTAGGGGTAGAGACCTATGACTTTAATCTAAGCACCAGTACGGTAGTGACCACAACCGAAGTTCTTGGTAAACAAGCAATCACAAATATTACAATTACTCCTATTCGAAACGGATTCTATGATCCAGAGTATTCAGCACCATATACTACATCTATCGTTGGTAATGCAGGTTGGTCAATAAGACCAGGGATAAATGAATTTGCGCTGATATTTGATCCTGACCTACAACAAAATACCACAGGCACATACTATTCTACAGTAACCGTAACTTCTAATTATATCAGTCATGATATTTCTAATACTGCTTATATAAACATTGACTATAGAAATTACAAAACACAGGCACAGTGGATCAGTGCGGCGGCTCCTTATAATGCTGTTGTTGGTATAAGTCTGGATCAAGAGTTAGTTGTTGACTCTACAGGTGCGGCAAATACATCAACTGTGTTAACCATTGCATTGGGCACTGGCGGCGATGGAACACCGCAGTATGGATATGGCGGAGCACCATTTGCAGAACTTAGAGATTTAATCTATGATGCGGCAACCATTGATCAACCTTATCCGTATTGGGCTAATGTATACAGTTTTGTGTTAAGCAATACAGCAACTTCGTATATAAGCGGAGCATTAGACGAAAACGGAAACTCGTTATATCAAGTTAAATCTACAGAAGGATTTAATTACGCGGATTATTTTGGATTTGAACAAAGTCAAGGATCTATCTTTTTAGTGGAACACGATGGTGGCGGTAATGTTACTATTGAAATAAACAATCTGAGAGAAACATCCGGTAATGCAGAATTTGATACTACATTACAAAACATAACTAAAGCGTTTTACTACTATTCTAATGTTGAAGATCCTCCAAGGTATTATCAACTTGAAGCACCAGTAGTAGACGGTTCATTGACTCATTTGTTTAGAGGATTCATATCAACCTACAGTCCAAATTCATTAAAACCGACATTCTCAGTAGATGTAACTACCGTTCCTATTCCAACCGCATAATATATTTTGATTGATTAACTACTAAGATAATTAGTAGTATGTTCGATAGAATACATCAAATACCCACAGAAGAAGTAGCCCAAATTAAATGGTTGGGCAATGATCTATATTACGACCTACAACTATATGAGTTAGGATCAGGCCATAAAGAGTTCTATGTAGTAAATCCAAATAATGATTATCCCGAACAATGGCGACTTGATCTTAAGTATTATGTAGAAGAAGTACCGACTACTAGAAAATGCATTGTAATAACACACAACAATGATTGGATAGTTAAAATATTTAAAGATGGGTGGTACCCATATCACGGATATGAGTCTGTTGAAATAGTTAAAACTGAACTAGCATGGACACGTAATCCAGATATTGATAAACTAATAACCTACGAAGATGATCCGTTTGGCTCGTTTAATCCCAGCAAGTGGGATAGGGATTATAAACTAGTTTGGTACATGGACGAAAGATTTAATCCCTTAGAAGATAAGGTATGGGCGTTTAGTTGTCAGCCAATAGGCAAAGAGATACTTGGCACAAAGGATATGGGATATGTTGTACCCGATGTGGCTGTACAGTTTAATGATCATTTGCCTGACCTAGGCGTTGATGCTAATGATTGTTGCCCTGCATTCTATGACCTAGCACATGAATGTGCCTACGAACTAGATCCCGTACACCAAACTAACAATAAACGTCTATGGGTCGTTAAGTTTACACCTATGTGGCGCAAGCCCAAAGAATGGAAATGGCTAGGAGTAGTTACTCCGGAGTTTACTATTGTCTTAAATCCAGAATTACCAAAGTTAGAATATGATTTAGAATATCTAATACCTTGGCATGACTTTGCATTTGAACACGTTTGGATGTTAGACAGAAGTCATTTAAAAGAAGGCGAACCCGATATATGGGCATTCACAATACAAGTATCTGATGAACTAGAAGGCAGTAAGATAATAGATTATATTAGTCCAACTGTTGAAGTAACATACAATCCAGACTTGCCCAAACTACATTATAATTTAGAATATACCATTCCGTGGCATGACCTAGGCTATGATCATGTTTGGATGCTTGATGACAAGCATTTACAAAACGGTGAAGAACCAATATGGGCATTCAAAGCCAGTTCAACTGCTGAACCTGCTGGTAGTAAAGTTATAGGAAAGGTAAGTCCTGTGGTCAGTATAACCTATAACGAAGACCTTCCTAAACTAGACTATAAAGATGAATACATTGTACCTTGGCACGACCTTGGCTATGATCATATTTGGTATCTGTCTACAAGTACTGCCAGCGATAAAGTGTGGGCAGTTCGTGCATCTATCTGCGACGAACCTGTTGGAGAAAAAGAAATCGGTACAGTAATACCTTTGTTTGCAAACAAGTTAGATGTTGTATTCATTTCCTATAACGAACCTAACGCAGATGTAAACTGGCAACGTGTATTAGAAAAAGCTCCTTGGGCTAAACGTGTACACGGAGTCAAAGGTATTTTCAATGCACACAAGGCCGCGGCCAAATTAGCAAAAACTGATATGTTCTTTGTTGTAGACGGCGATGCTTGGCTAGTGGATGAATGGGAATTTAATTTCCAGCCCGGTATATTTGACAGAGACTGTGCTTATGTTTGGAGCAGTACAAATCCTGTAAATGACTTGACTTATCAGAATGGTGGTGTTAAACTGTTTAGTAAGAGTATTCTAATGCGTAAGAAGAAGTGGACTACCCTTGATATGTTTACTGGTATAATGCCAAAGATAAAAACTGAAAACGCAATCAGTTGTATTACTACATTTAATGTAGATGCATTTTCAACATGGCGTAGTGCATTTAGAGAATCTGTAAAATTGTACACAACAAATCAAATGTCTAAACTGACATCATGGCTTGAATCCGATGTTGGACAACCATTTGGTTCCTATGCAGTGTCGGGAGCCCAATGTGGTACACAATTTGCCAAAGATAATATTAACGATCAATCAACGCTGTTAAAGATCAACGACTACGATTGGTTAGAACAACAATTTAAAAATATAAATGAGTGACGACAAAACAAACATCCGTGGCAATGAAATACTCACAGTCAAGGGCAAGAATGCTACCAAGTATTTTGTTGATACACAGGAAATTTACGCAAAGTTAAATCAAGTAAGCCCTAGCTTCTGTTTGGCCAAATGGTTTAATGTAAGTATTCACATACCTACGGGACAGACACATAGTTGCTATCATCCTAGCAGTCATCATATTCCCCTAAAAGAAATTAAGATAGATGTTAGTGCATTACACAATACCAGCTACAAAAAAGAACAACGTGCATTAATGCTCAAAGGTGATAGGCCCAGCGAGTGTCACTTCTGTTGGGAAATAGAAGACAGCGGTAATCAACTCAGCGATCGTGCTTACCGTAGCAAAGATGTTTGGGAAGAAGGCATTATCAAAGAAGCCATTGATTTGGGTGCCACGGGCAATGCCAGTCCTAGGTATGTTGAAGTAAATTTTAACCAAGCCTGTAATCTCAAATGTAGATATTGCAGTCCACACCTGAGCACAGAATGGATGAAGGAAATTGAGCGCAATGGCGCATACATATTAACTGATCGTTGGCACAATGATCTAAGCTGGATGACTGATAATAATATGTGGCCTAACAACAGTCCTGACAATCCTTACTTGTTGGCCTTTTGGGAGTGGTTTCCTAAAGTGTATCCTACACTGAAAACATTCCGTATGACTGGTGGTGAGCCACTAATGGATAAAAGTACGTTTAAGGTATTTGACTATGTTAAACAAAACCCTAGCCAACAGTTACATTTGAGCATTACCAGTAACTGTTGTCCGCCAGGCAACCAATGGGCCAAGTTCATGACCAGCTTGGAAGAACTGACTAATCCAGGGTCCATTGATCACTTTATGTTATTCTGTAGTTTGGATAGTTGGGGACCGCAGGCTGAATACATTCGCACAGGCCTGCACTTTGATACACTATACAAAAACATCAAAGAGTTTTTAGTCAAAGGCAATGACAAACATAGCATGTCTTTTATCTGTACATTCAATTTGTTGAGCTATCCTGGTTGGATGGAATACATCAAGAATATTCTTAAACTTAGACAAGAGTTTAATACAACACGACAGCTAATTTGGTTTGATGTTCCACAGCTACATTATCCAGAATGGCTCAATCCAAAGTTAATGCCGGAGATGGTTACTGTATTAGAAGATAGTATCAAGTTCATGGAAGATAACAAGGAGACCATGGAAACAGCATTTAAAGGATTCAAAGACTATGAGATCAGTAAAGTGCAACGACTTGTTGACTGGATCAAGAGTCCTGTTGAATTTGATAGAGACGCGGCCATACGAAACCTTCTAGCATTTATCGAAGAAGGTGATCGTAGAAACCAAACTAATTTTTTAGAAACTTTCCCAGAGTTAAATACATTCTGGACACAATGTAAGGACACACATGGCTGATGATCATAGAGTACAATTTGTAAAAAACGTTAGAGATAGATTAAACGCAGTAAGTCCTAGCTTCTGCACACAAAAATGGTTACACCAAACCCTATATTTGCACACAGGTGATAATCACAGTTGTTATCATCCAAGGCCACATCATATTGGTCTAGATGAGATTGCGGCTGATCCTAGCGCATTGCATAATACAAAATGGAAAAAAGAACAACGTAAAAAGATGCTAGAAGGCGAGCGGCCGGACGAGTGTTACTACTGTTGGAACATTGAAGACCTTGAAGGCGATCACATCAGTGATCGCATGATTCACAGTAGCAGTGATTACTCTGAACCTATTATTGAAAAACTTGCAGAGCTTCCTTGGGATAGAAACATCAATCCTAAGTACTTGGAAGTTAGTTTCGGTAATAACTGTAATTTTCGCTGTGGCTATTGCTGTCCACAGGCTAGCACACAATGGGTCAATGAGATTAAAGAATACGGTAATTATGATCTAACCTATAATCAATATGGGATTGAGTTTTTAGACAGCGGCACATATTATACTGCTAAAGAAGAAAACCCATACATCAATGCGTTTTGGAAATGGTGGCCTAGTCTTAAGGAGGATCTGCATACATTACGCATCACTGGTGGCGAGCCATTGATGAATCCTGCGGCCATGCACTTCTTTGATTTGCTAGAAGACGAGCCCGCCCCTAATTTAGAGATTACACTAAACAGCAATCTAGGTGTTGCTTATGGTAAGATTGATAGACTGTTGGCTCGTATTAAAAGCCTGCTAGATCAAAAGAAAATCCGCAAGTTTAGTTTCTTTACTAGTATCGATAGTTGGGGTGAACAAGCAGAATATATGCGTACAGGACTACAATGCAGTCACTGGGAACGCAATGCTAAAGCTGTTATGGACACGGGTGCTACAGTTAATCTAATGTGTACATTCAACATTCTCTGCGTTACTAATTTCCAACAGCTATTGGAAAAAGTAATTGAGTGGCGCAAGGAACGTGGAATGAAGTGTGTGGCATTTGACACGCCTTACTTAAAAGAACCACCACACTGGATGATTAAGATTTTAACACCAGACTTTATTCCATACATGGATAATACTCTAAAGTTCATTCAAGACAACCCAGAATGGTTCACTGGTGTAGAATATGAAAAATTCAAACGTGTTACTAACTTTATGAAAGAACACGACATCAGTGAAGATAAGATTCGTGCAGGTCGTCGTGATTTCTACGTGTTCTTTACTGAAAACGACAAGCGTACTGGCACTGATTTATTAAAGACGTTTCCTGAATATGCTGAGTTCTATGAACTATGTAAGAGTATATACGAAGAATACGATGAAGAAGTTTAACAGATTCTTTGCCTTTGGCTGTAGCTATACTCAATACGTTTGGCCGACTTGGGCAGATATTATAGGCTATTCATATAATAACAGTTATTATAACTATGGAGTTGCAGGCGCAGGAAATATATACATTTTTAATATGCTTATGCAAGCAGACCAAATGCATAAAATTACCAAAGACGATTTAGTAATCATTCAATGGTCTAGCATATTAAGAGAAGATAGGTATATTGATAACAAATGGATTACCAAAGGTGGCATAGTTAACTATTATCCTAAAGATTACATAGAAAAGTATTTTGACATGCGCGGCTACTTTATTAGAGATATGGCAATGATCAAAGCCGCTAAGTCGTTGTTAGAAAAAATAGGATGCGAATTTCATTTTATATCAATGTGTGGAATAGGAACAGCTAATGTAATTGATGATGTACACTTTAAACCAGTTGAAAAAGAACTTGATGTAATAGACCTGTATAAAGATGTGTTAGACATTATACAACCTAGTTTTTATTCTGTGTTAGGTGTATACGCTAATCGTCCTTTAACTTTGAAAGACGGAGTGGTCTTACACGATGCACATAGGATGCCATCAGAACATTTAGAATACATTAAACAAGTATTGCCTGAATTTTTTCCAAAAGATACTGAGTTTGTTAAAGATGCAGACCTTCAATTAATCGAGGCGCTTTCTAAAAACAGCGAACATGTAAAATATCCTTGGAGAGGGATTAATAGAGGAATTAGATATAAAACATTATGATAACTGAACAAAATGAACACTCATGGTGTGTCAATGCTTTCCATGGCATGAGCGCCAACAATGATGGTAGCACTAAGATGTGCTGTATGATATCCAAAGAGTATCGCAGAATGGGCTCTACTGATTATTCAATTGGTAAAGTTTCTATACAAAATAATTTTGACAATCCTTTGGCTGTTTCAATTAGAGAAAATCTTGACAATGGTATACGTGATGAAGCCTGCACTAACTGTTGGCAAGAAGAAGAAGGTGGCCGTAAGAGCAAACGTATGCGAGATAACGAAAGATATCTACATGAGTTACAGTGGCAAGAGCGCACTCCCTATTCAGGCCTTGCCAAGTTGGAATTAAACCTAGGAAACACCTGCAATATCAAATGTCGTACTTGCCATCCTACTATTAGCAGTCAGTGGATGAAGGAAGCCTACGATTTAGATCATAGCACATCAAAGACCTACAAAGAATACTCTGTGATGATGAAACCATTTCATCAACAGTATGATGACGAGAGTCCTTTTTGGGACGACCTAATTGATAACCTTAGCACTATTAAACAGTTTGACTTTTATGGTGGCGAGCCTTTCCTAAGTAAGAAGATGTGGGAAGTATTAAAGATATGTGTTGATCGTGGATATGCCAAAGACATTGAACTACATTATAATACCAACGGAACAACTTGGCCGGATGCTACAGAACTTTGGAAGAACTTTAAAAGTGTTAATCTAAGTTTTAGCATAGATGGTACAGAAGAACAGTTTGAATATATGCGCCACTTGGCTATTTGGAAGGAAGTGCGTGTCAACATGGGTAAAGCATTAGACTTTAAAAAAGCCTATGGCAACCTAAGTCTAAGTTGGTGTGTTACTCTTAGCACAGCTAACATTTATTATCTTCCAGAGATTATTGATGCATACTATAAAGAGTTCACAGACTTTGGGCTATATCTTAATCTAGTACACGGACCAGAACACTATAACATAAGTTATATTCCAAAGGGAATCAAAGAAAAAGTTATTGCAAAGTTAGAAACTATCAACAAGGATTACACTCATGCTTGGTATCAGCTACCTGGCATCATTGGATTTATACAAAATGGTACTCCTAATATAAAGATATGGAAAACCTTCTTAGAAACAATTAAAAAACATGATGTTTATAGAGAGCAAGACTTCTTTAAAACATTTAAAGAATACGGAGAACTAATTAATGACAGCATTTTGGAATAAACATGAACTAACTCAAATGCACATTGAGCTGACTAACGGCTGTAATGCAGCCTGCCCAATGTGTGTTAGGTTTCATAACAATAGTCCGTTAACTCGTCCTGACTTAGAAATAGGACAGATTACTATTGATAAGTTTAAGAAATACTTTCCTCCTCATATACTACAAAAGTGCAATCTAATATTGTTCTGCGGAGTTCACGGAGATCCGTGTGTAGCTAAAGATACATTAGAGATCTGCGAATACATAATGGAGTCATCTAAAAAGACTGCGGTTCGTATGAACACTAATGGCGGCATGCGTAAACCCGACTGGTGGAAAAAGCTAGGAGAACTTTTTTCTAAAAGAAATAAAGAATCCGGATTTAACTATTGGCAAGTGACATTTAGTATTGATGGACTAGAAGATACTAATCACATATATAGACGTAATGTTAATTGGAAAAACTTAAAAGATAACTTTACAGCATTTATATCTGCGGGAGGACTTGCCAATTGGGATTATTTGATTTTTAAACATAACGAGCATCAAATAGAAGAAGCAAAATATCTTGCAGAACAATTTGGTTTCCACGAGTTTGTACCTAAGAAAGCGTTAGGTGTAGACAATGGTAGAGAACTAACACCTATGGGTGTATTGAATAAAGAAGGTAAGTTAGAGTATGTTATTGAAGCCCCTACAGATCCAAAAAACAGAAACTTAGAAAATCCACAAGGCAGTTCTTTGGACACGTTAACTTACTATCCGTTTGATCCTGCAGATTACCGCAAGGCCAAAGAAACTAAATCAACATTAAACTACTTTCAAGAACAAGTTAAAACAGTTTACGAAGATAGGATATTAAATGAAGATAACTCTAAGTACGATAAATGCGAGATTAAATGTAAATCTAAAATGGGCAAGTGGGGCAAGGAAATATTTGTAGACCAGTCTGGTAGAGTAATGCCTTGCTGTTATATTGGTACGCACCTTAATGGAGTGTACACAGATACTAGAACTCTACAGCTTCATAAACATATGAATGACTATGACTGGGACCATTTTAGTTTGGAGAAACATACTTTAGAAGAAATATTAGATGCAGAGCACCTGGACAGAGTATTTGCTGATTCATGGACTAAAGATTCAGTAGCTAACGGAAAGTTATCATACTGTGCAGATACTTGTGGACAGGTATCAAGTATTGATAAGATATTCTCACATGAATTAAACGACGGAAACTCTACATTTAAGAAAGTTTGAAAATGAAGAAGGTAGAATTAATAACAGTAGTATATGCAGGCGATTTAGCTAACCTGTACTATCATGCCAAATCATTAAAGAAAAACTGGATAGACTATAACCCTGCATATTTTAAATGGACAATTGTTGTAGAGGACAGTATTCTAGAAGGACAAACTAGATTAGAACATTACGTAGATAATAATTATACCATCGACTGGTGTAAAGAGCATATAGTTCCTATTATGATAGGATGGGAAGTTAGCGTTGTATCATCTCCTTTAACTGCGGCAGTTGATGGTTGGCATAGGCAAATGCTTTGCAAATTGTGGGCCGCGTCAAACTCTACGCAAGATTGGGTATTAATTTTAGATGCTAAAAATTTCTTAATGACTCCAACTAAGTTTGATGATTTTTTTCAAGATGATAAGTTACTAGTATGTATTCATTCAGAACGACCTTTACAGAAACCGCATGGTACTGATCATATTAATGCTTGTAAATTATTTGGTATTGATATAAACAATACTGTTGAAACATGGTCTACGACTCCTTTTATTTGGAAAACACAATTAGTTAGAGACTGCCTAACAGTATTAAATTATAAGAATTATGATGTATTTGCAGAAAGCCAGCCTATTACTGAAATAGCATTGTACTGGGTATACGCACAAAATAAATTAGATTGGTTTCCTTGGTCGGGCACCACAGTTGGACAGTACGGTGGCTGTGCAGATGAATTCTGTCTGTCTCCACAAGACATGTTACAAGAAATAATGAACTTGTCTGTTAATAATTACAAGTTCCTTACATTGCACAGGTTTCATGCAACACCGCAGTCTACAACTATGGTAAGTGGATTTTTAAAATCTCGTAACATTATTGATAACAAAGACATTGCATTTTATAAAAAAACATTTTTAGAAAATATAGATACAATGCGTCCTTCAGTAACTGAATTTTTAAAACCTAAATGGGATCCAAAGGAAATAACCCGCAACGGCAGAACTATTAAATTTGATAGAATAGTTGCCTATGGTTGCAGTTTTACAGCTGGAACAGAACTTGCAGAATTTTTAGTTTCTCCCTCAACTCCAATAGAAGAAATTGATAAAATAAAACGTCGAGATTTTGCAGGCCTACCTAAAAAGTTCCCACATTACACAGGAGTGTTTAATGATGACATTCAAGCTATCGGGCGTAATTTATCCTGGGCAAAACAGATAGCCAACAATCTTAAAGTAGGATTTGTGAATAAAGCATTTCCAGGCCATGGTGTGCAGAATATGGTATATGGAATAGAAAAAGATTTAAAAAATGGGTTTTTAACTGAAACTGATTTAATTGTTGTTGGAATTACATCTGCAGATCGGTGGATGTTCTTTGAAAAAGATGGTAACGCTCAACGTGTGTTGTTTTCATACAGTCATATGTGGCCATCAAAGCAACTGCATGAAGATTTTGTAACTTACATTGCCAACGATTATTTTAATTCATACCAATGGTACAATTCTATTAAATACCTAGATATGTTATCAGATAGGATAGGTGGAAGAATTTTACAATGCTATTTGCATTCAACGTTTAATGAACTTAAGAAAAACAAATGGAATAATTTAAAAAGTGAATTTGTTGATCAATTTGATGAAATGCAAACATTTGAATCCATAGTTGAACCTAATTTTGCACTGGCTACCGGAATAGATTGGGACAACGAAACACATGGAGGATGGCATCCTAAGATACAATTCCATACAAAATATGCAAATCATATTACAAACATACTAACAGGAAAAAATAATGAATGAAACTACATTTTGTGCTTACCCTTTTAACACGCTGTTTCTGGGTGCAGATGGTGATATTAAACCATGCTGTTCTTCTGGCGCACGATTAGGCAACATTAATGAACTAACAGTGGATGAGATTGTACATGGAAAAATGCTCACTGAGATTCGAGAATCTATTGTTAAGGGTGAGTGGCATCCAAGTTGTGGCCAATGCGAGAAACTAGAAAAGTATGGCGCACGAACAGAGCGCACAGGCGTATTGCACAAGTTTGAAGAGTTTAAAGACGCAACTAAAGATACATTTAAACTGCAAAAGTTAGATCTAAGATGGAGTAACACTTGTAATCTATCCTGTAATTACTGCTATGAATATTTTAGTTCTAAGTGGGCCACTCTTAAAGGTATTAAGGTTAACGCAAACAAAACATCAGCAGAAGATTCTATGTTTAAATTAATAGAACGATCAACTGGTACTATTGAAGAATTGTATTTGTTGGGAGGAGAACCTTTGCTACAGAAGCAGAATAATCATTTACTAGATTTGTTACATGATAAAAAATATTACATATTAACTAACTTGTCTGTAGATGTTCCTGGCAACCCAATTGCTAAAAAACTATTAGCAAATAAAAATGTAGCCTGGGGTGTTAGCTTTGAAAACATAGGAGATAAGTTTGAATACGTAAGACATGGTGCTGATTGGAAAACACTAACTGCTAACCTACAATACATTAAAGATACTAATCCAAAAGAAATAAATGCACATCCTTTATATTGTGCATATTCTGCGTTTGATCTGTGTGAATATTATGATTTTTTAATGAGCAGTGATATTTTCACTCAGGCATACTGGTGCGTGATACAAAATATTCCTGGATTAAATACATTTACATTACCAGATGGATTGAAAATTAAAGCTCTTGACGAACTTGATCGATGCATATCAAAATTTAAAAATACTCGCTTTGACATGTCGGCCCTTGAAGAAATTAGAAAGAACCTGTATAATTCATTAATATCTAGTAGGCCAGATGAAGCTCCAGAAGGCATTATTGATTCAAATTACAGAGATCGAACTGCATTTTTAATGTGGATTGATACTGTTGAAATGCAATACCTAACTGATAAAAAACATTCCTTTGAAGATTTATGGCCAGCCCTTTATTCAGAATTAATTAATGAAAAACCCCGTCGAATCCCAGCTTAAAAAGAATCACGGTTGGAATAAGATTTATACTTTAAAAAAAATAAATCCTAAACCGATTAAAGAGGAAGACTATGATGCAAAACACCAAAAGGTTTTAGATGCATTAAAGCCATATGCACGAGCTAAACCTCAGAGTAATTTAACTGAAGTTAAGATTGACTATGTTACTCGTAAATCGAGCATAGCATTCTTAGTATTGCCCGAATGGGCAATTAACTTCCCTCCATACAATGTAGCAAGATTAGCCGCAGTTACAAAAACTGCTGGCTATAAAACTTATGCATTTGATTTGAATGCCAAAGCTTCTAAGGATTATAAGAACTGGGAAGGCTTGGACTTTAACCCGTGGGATGGTGCCCGCGAATGGAAATGGATAGGTGATTCTTATCACACTGACTTACATCAGTTTGTTAAACCGTTCATGGAATCATACATTGAAAAGTTAGTAGAGATAAATCCAACAGTGATAGGATTTACTTTATATTACTGCAATGAAGAGCCTACTAAATGGATGGCACGGGAATTAAAAAAACGATTACCTAATACTATTATTATGGTAGGAGGTCCTCAATGCCATCAAAGTTATTGGACACCTATCAGTGAATATGATTATATCATTAGGGGCGAGGGCGAAGAACTATTGCTAGAAGCCTTAGAAGAAATTGAATCCGGGGTCAGGCGCACTGAACAGTATTGGTTAAAACAAGAAGAAGGACAACGTTTGGACTTAGATAAGTTACCTGCTCCGGACTATAGTCATTTTGACTTCAATGATTACTCTATGCCAAATGGAGTTAATGCAGAGATTAGTCGAGGATGTACAGCAAAGTGCGTGTTCTGTAGTGAAACACATTTTTGGAAATATAGAGGACGTGCGGCTCGTAGTATCCTTGATGAAGTTGCAGAACTTTATTATAATAAGGGCGTTGATGTTATATGGTTCTTGGACAGTTTAGTTAATGGCAACTTAAATGAACTACGAGCATTCTGCAAAGGCGTTATTGCCCGTGAGATGAAGATTCACTGGACAGGCTATGCGAGGCATGATAAGCGTATGGATCTAGAGTATTATAAAGATCTAGCAAACAGCGGTTGCCTAAGTCTCAGCTACGGAATCGAGTCTGGATCTAATAAAGTATTAGAAGATATGGATAAAGGTGTAACTGTTGACGAGATTGAACAAAATCTCAAAGACGGCGCCAGCGTGGGCGTTGATGCATTTAGCAACTGGATTGTGGGATTTCCAACAGAAAAACCACAAGACTTCTATGAGACTATGATGCTGATATGGCGTAACAGAAATTATCTAATGCAGATATCAGCAGGTCATGGCTTTACTATTCCTCCTGATACAATCATAGCACAGGATGTAGACAAGTACGGTATTGCTAAAAGTTTCTTTGAAGGCAATTGGATTACTACTAAGTATGACAATAGCAAGGTACATCGATTAATTAGATTAAAAACGTTCAATATACTTTTGAATAATTTAATTAACAAGAATAATAACGACTTTAGTAATAGGCATAGCATAGAAAGTCATTACAAGTTAAATGTAATCAACACCGCTCCACTTGAGATTGAATTTGAAAATTTTGATTTTAATATTTGCAAACCCAACATAAGTTCTTTTGCAGATTCATTGATCAATGAGGTATGGCCCTTGCTACGTTTATTCTGGAGAACTCGCGGTGCTTATAATATTGATCTAGTATTTGATGCAGACAAGGACATGAATGAGTTTGGCAACAGAATGGGTTGTAATTTTAATGCTAGGATATTGTTTAATATCAATGACACAGGAGAATGGACTGCTGATTTAGATTTTAAATTTGTTCAGTCAGATAATCCTTGGACATATCAAGAATATTCTAGAGCAGATTCTACCGCGGCTAAACGGGCACGTACTCTTGCATTACCGGGAAGTAAGGGAGAAACTAACTTTACCTTTCAGTTATATGACGAAGAATTAGCAAGGAACGATCAACGTAGAAAAATGAATTTAAGTTTTAACTATCAGGATATAATTAAAGGAAATTGGTAATATGAAGATGTATGCATTTGGTGATAGTTTTGTTGTAGGCGATCAGGATGATTTTTATAACGACCCAAATACTAGCAAGACTAATCCGCCTACTCATGGTATGCTATACAATGAAAGATTAGAATACTTAAAGTACAATGTTAGTTTTGTATCTATAATTGCAAAACATTTAAATCTAGAGCTAGTTAACTTTGCAGTCCGAGGTACTGGCAACTATCCTCAATTAGATAGACTTATAATGAATTTGCTGTCTGGCAATATTAAATCTGGCGACCTAGTATTGTTTGGAATAACAACGTTGATACGAGATAGAATACAATTAATTGATTTTAACAAAAGTTCTTCTCCAGGTTACGGACCTTGTCTAATTGATCGAGAATTATTGACCGAATATAACATGGATAAAATTTGTAAAATAGATTTATTGTGTATACTATCAATACTGGAAAGATTAAGTAAAACTTACAATATAAAAATTATAACATTTAATTTGTTTACAAATATATTAACAGGTATGCCCGAAGAGGATAAAAAACCATATAAAATTGAAAACAATGTAGATATAACCAACGAAGGTAATACATTAATTGATATACTACATGATACATGGGGACAAGTTACTGATCATCCATATCATGACAGATTAGAAATTATTCCAGGATACGAGCATTTTTATACCAATAAAAAACATCCTAGCATAGACGGACATAAAAAAATAGCTACCTGGTGGCTAGATAATGTTAAATTTTAAAATAATAGGTAATGCTTACAATAAACACAAACTTAGCACGAGGTATGGGTACTATAATAGGTTTCCTATCTTTGTTACAACATTATGGAAAGGAAGTAACATTTGAAACTGATGCTCAAGGTTTTATAATCTTAATAAAACTAATTCGAATATATGGATTAAAAAATATATATCCTGTTGTACAAGAACCAATTGAAAATAGAGATTGGAACAGATTAGGCGACCTAGCAAAGATGTTTAGTCCATACCTATCTCCTACTAACGTCAACCTGTTTGATAAAGTAATACCCAATCCAACAATTCAACATCATAGAAAACCTTGTATTGGATTTTCGTGTTTCACTAATTCAAATAAGGCGTTCACTGACAAAGATTGGCTAGAAGGTGATCGCGGATTCCCTAGAAATAGACAATATTCTGTTGATGAATGGGCTAAGATATTTAAATTGATAAAACTTGCAGGATATGATATTATAACTCTTGATTCTATGCGTATTGATATTGAAACTAAGATGTTATTACTTCGAGAACAATGCGAAGCGGTAATAGGATACGAAGGTGGGATTGGTCATATTTGCCATACATTAAACATTCCATTTATAATGTTACCTTGGAAAAATTCAGTAGTTTACAATCCTAACATATATATACCTAAAGACGAACAAGACTGGCACCATTTCCTTCATTTAGATAAAAGAACTTATTTTTTAGAATCTCTCTCTGAATTATTAAGCTGGAACACTAATAAGTTACATGATATTATTGATTCATTAAAAGAAGAAAAAGGCAATAACAAAATTCTCAAAGAATCACACATACTAATGAGTCGAGACATGGAAAGATTTATAATAAATGGTAAAGCACGCCGATTAGTACAAAAAGCACAGTTTAGAGAATTAGAGGAAAGTATCATTAGAATGATTAGTACTGAATCAGGAACGCCTCTTTGCTTTGGCGGATTTAATCCACCAACCATTCATTTCGTAGATCATATAGATGAGGTATAAGTATTAACATGAAAATAATTGTAGTATCAGGCGGGTTTGATCCTGTTCACAGCGGTCATGTGTTGTTAATGAATTCTGCTAAAACTTACGGTAATTATCTTATTGTAGGAGTTAACAGTGATGCCTGGCTTGAGCGTAAGAAAGGCCGCGCATTTATGCCATACGCCGAACGTAGGGCTGTGGTAAGTAACATGAAAGCTGTAGATGAAGTCATTGAGTTTGACGATGGTGATGGATCTGCTTGCGATCTATTAGAGAAAGTAAAACAGAATTATCCAGGCCATCAGATTATATTTGCCAACGGCGGTGACCGTACGGCAAACAACATTCCGGAAATGTCTGTAACGAATGTTACTTTTGAATTTGGTGTTGGCGGTGAAGATAAAGCAAACAGCAGTAGTTGGATACTCCAAGAATGGAAAGCACCAAAGACTGCACGGGTCTGGGGGTATTATAGAGTCTTACACGATGTTAACGGAACTAAGGTCAAAGAATTAACAGTTGAGCCTGGACAAAAATTAAGTATGCAACGACATGCACACAGGGCAGAATATTGGCTAGTGTCAGAAGGAAAATGTATTGTTAATTCTATGATGCCAAACGGATATGCGTTACCATTAACTGAATTAGCAACACACGAAACCTATAACGTACATAAGGGAGATTGGCATCAACTTACTAATCCCTATGATGTTCCTTGCAGGATTGTTGAAATACAGTACGGGTCGGCCTGTGATGAAGAAGATATTGAACGACGATAACTAGCCGTAACTTTTTATTTCTTTAATAGGATCGTTGAGTTTATCTGCGATCCTATTTTTTATTACATATCGTTCACTGTTGATATTTCTAATTTCTATAGCTCTGCGTCCAACTTCTTCTAAACTGTATTGAAGCTCAACAGTGTATTTTTTAAAGTCATCCTCCATGCTCCATATCCTTCTGTGGATATCAGTTAGTTGAATTAATTCTTCTTTGATATTATCTATACCAATTTGCGATAACTGATCTGTATAAAAATTAAGTTCTGGTTGATTATTGCCTAATTTTTCAAATTTTAACTTTGCAATGCAGTACCGATCCACTAATTCTATAATTGGAAACTTAAACATTAAACACCTCTACAGTAGGAAAATATTTTACAAACATATCATTTTTATTGTGTCGAATTAATAATATCTTTTCACGTATTTCTTCAAAGAAGTTCCATGCTAGAGGAATAAACAATACAGGTTGATCGTTGAGTATATCTTTTAGTACAATGGAATCTTTAATAATAATATTAGTACCGGGCGTAAACAAATTATGTTTTAACGGATTGTCATCGACTATCAAATCTAATTTGATATCCACGTAGTTTAACAATGTATTCCCCTTAGCAGCCGCACCATAGCCAATCAATTGATAATTGTTTTCTTTATAATGAACCAACATATTTTTTAATACCTTTGTATTTTGAATAATGTTAGTTCTCCATTTCTTATATGTGTCTATCGAGTATAGACCTAATTGTGATTCTGTGTTAATAATGTTTTCTATGTTGTAATTTTTAGATATTGTTTTGCTAAAAACAAATATATAACTGATTCCATGTATTGGACTTTTAATTACATCAATTAAATTTATACCTACTCTGTCGGCTAGTTGTTTCATACTGCGAACATTAAAAAAATTAACATGTTCGTGATATATAGTATCAAACTCGTTGTTCAATATCATATTCGCTTGACTAGTTTGAATAAACAATAAACTGGTATCGTTCATTAAATTTTTACAATTATTTAGAAATTCAAACGGATTGGGATTATGTGCCATGACGTTTTGGGCAACAATTATATCAAATTGCTGTTGTGTTTCAGATACATAATCACTGTTAAAAAACCCACAGCTTACCTCATGATTAACGGAACTTGCTGAATACAAGTTTTCTGCTGGATCTATACCAAATGTATTCCACCCTAGTTTTTTAAAGCTGTCTAATTGCACACCATCATTACACCCAATGTCTAGTATGCTCTTGTTTTTATGTTCTACAAGACTGGTTACATATCCTGCAAACCAATCGCAGTATTCTTTAATAGTGCGATTTGTTCCGCTTTTATATAGGTAATTCTTATAGATTATTTCCTGTGCAACACTATGGCTCAATTGAAGATGAAAACATGATTCGCACAAATTAATCATTAATGGATACGTTGTTTCAATAGCCATTGGAGTGATTTGATAATTGTTAGCCAATGGTTGATCTGTTAGATCAACCAAAGATTGGAGGTTTAGACTGCCACAGGCAAGGCATTGATGATTTTGGACACAGAACATTTCTTCTATTTATTTGAATTATCAGCCCAGTAAATGATAATTATATGTATGAATACTAAAAATTTTGTTTACCTGGACAAGGATCATCCGAGCGCCCCTTGGTTATTAAGAACAGATACTCAATCATTGAATCAACCAACATTCTTTGATGGTGCTATTTTTATAATTTTTGGTCATGACGTTGAACGAGTCTTCCACCGTCAGCACATAGATCATTTGCATAGAGACCCAACTAGCAAAATATTGTTAGTGCATGATCATGCTCCGTCTAACGGGGGAATGTATAATTACCTCGATTTTATTATGAAAAAATATAATTTAACATCCTCTCAAGTAATATTACTGTTAATGCATCCATCAGAAATAGAAACAACTCAGAAAAAATTTAAAGAAGATGGCATCGATGATATAATGATAGTAGCCAGGAATCAACTGATGATTGAATTAGCACCATTGCATCCGATATTTCCAGTTGTCGAAACAAAGAAGTTTAGTGTACTATCAAGGGCATTAAAAGATTGGAGGTTAACATTCTTTTTTGAATTGTTTAATAGAAAATTAATCAATGATTGTTCATACAGTTTCAACAATGTTGATCCGTACACTCATGGCAGTCCAACTACAATTGATATCAAATACTTAAATCTAGATTTAGATAAATGGAATTGGCGAGTCTGTTATAATAAAGCTGATCCTGAGATAATAAATGAAATTAGAACTTGGATAAGTGAAATGCCTTACGAAGTAGTAGGTAACGTATTAGATTTGACATCGTTTAAGCTGTTTAATTTAGTAAGACGATCGCATATACATATTGTTCTAGAATCGAGTATACATAATGGATGGAATCAATATAACATAACTGAAAAAACTTATAGGGCGATTGCCGCTCAACGTCCGTTTATAATATATGGTACTGTTAATAGTTTAAAACACCTAAGAGACTGTGATGGATTCAAAACGTTTCATCCTTTTATTAACGAAAGCTACGACTCTGAAATGGACACTGACCGCAGAAAAACAATGATTCTTGAAGAAATGCAACGTATTGCTAACTTATCAGAGTTAGAGTTTACGGCATTAATAGAAAACTGTAAGCCAATTATAATGCACAATTATGAAGTAATCCGCAACTATCAAAATTTTGATTGGCCACCTGAATTTAAAAAATTAGGTATTTTGTAAATGCATGTGGACAAAGATGCTTTTAGTAGTGGCCAGATTGGCAGCAAGATTTGGCTCTGCGAAGAACTAGAAAAGTTATTTGACAGCATTGACTCTGTATGGATTTACGGAGGTTGGTATGGAGTATCGGCTTTCCTATTGAGGAGTCGAGGCAATCTGCGGATTCAATCAATAAGAAGCTACGACAAAGACTCTCACTGCGAACAAGTAGCAGACATGATCAACGAGAACTGGGTTTATCAAAATTGGCAATTCAAAGCACTAACTGAAGATTGCAATAAACTGGATACTAAATCCAATCCACCAGACTTGATAATTAATACTAGTACAGAGCATTTTGATAGTTTTGATTGGTGGCATAGAATCCCCAAAGGAACCACAGTTGCGTTACAGGGAAACAATATGCCACACACTGATCACTTTGTACACAGTGATAGCCTGGAAGATTTTGCTAGAGAGTTCCCTCTAAGCACAATCCTATATCAAGGCCAGCGTGAATTTGAATATCCAACTTGGAAATTTACCAGATTCATGTTAATTGGCGTCAAGTAACGTCACATCTTACCAAACTGGTTGATTTTTACCAACTTTGACAGTATAATAGTCATTGTGTACTAATTATTTTACCAACTAACGAAAAAGGAGGTCTTCAATGACTGAGTTAACGCTAGACAGGGAACAAGCACCTGAAGTTTCTGAAACGGCACTGGCCGCAGTAAAACTTACATTAATGGTGTTAACATTGATCCTATCAATGTTTATGCTAAAGTGGGTTGTTGTTGACAAGCTCGACAAATATGAATCCGCTGGCAGTTCCCAGATCACTACAGCAATGAGAGAAAGACAACTAGCTTGTCTATCCAAAAATATCTATTACGAAGCAGGCAGCGAACCTTTCGAAGGCAAGGTAGCAGTTGCCCAAGTAACATTAAACCGTGTAAACAGCGGCCAGTTTCCCAACGATGTTTGTAAAACAATCTATCAAAAGAATATCTTCTATGAAAAGATCATTTGTCAATTTTCGTGGACATGTGATAGAGATTCTGGAAGTCGTCCACCTAATAATTCAAACTATCGAGAAAGCGAGGAAGTAGCAAAGAAAGTTCTCCTAGAAGAATTTAGGTTGCCTGGCCTAAAAGAGGCAATGTACTATCACGCAGACTATATCAATCCCGGCTGGAAACGTGAAAAGATCACTAAAATTGGCCATCACATCTTTTACAAATAAGGACTTAAAATGAAATTCTTCGTATCTATTGCACACTTTATTGATCTTGTTTATAGATTCTTCAAGGACCATTTAGGTCATTTAAGTGCTCACACGCTGGGTTGGATTACCATTGTGTTACTGCACTTTGCGGCCGTCCCTACACTGCTAGCAATGATCCTAGCACAGAGCGACAAGCTACCCCCTTATGATCTTATGATCTTTGTTTGGGCCGCGTTAACTACATTGTTCTTTAAGAGCTTGATCGAGAAGAACTTCCTGTATGTTTCCACAATTTGCGTGGGATTCATCGGGCAAGTAGTAATGTTGGGGATGATTGTATTCAAGTAATATAAATACTTGAATGCGAGCACACGAATTTATTGACGAATCAGCGGCCTGGCACCGCAAAGCAGGTAAAAGCAAATCTGGCGGCCTAAATGCCAAAGGAGTTGCTTCTTACCGTAGAGAACATCCTGGTAGCAAACTGCAAACAGCAGTGACTACTAAACCTAGCAAACTTAAAGCAGGTAGCAAAGATGCTAAACGCCGCAAATCATTCTGTGCTAGAATGGGCGGTGTTGATGGACCAATGAAGAAACCTAATGGTGATCCTACTCGCAAAGCATTAGCATTACGTAAGTGGAATTGCTAATGCGAATCACAGAACTTCTCTCAGAAAAGAAACTAGCTACCCCTACAGCAACCCAATGTTCTGTAGGACATAGTCGTCTAAGTAATGTTCGTTATGCACAGTGCGTTAGTAATGGAATGTTAAAGCATGATACTAGCCATACGGATGGTACGGGCAAGCAAGGTGTTAAAGGTAGCGGACGTAGCCTAAAAGGCCGTAAAGCTAAAAGTGAAAAGCACGGCGGCTCTGTTAAAGATTACTCATAATCTTCGTCGTCATCGTCTTTTGAGTAAGTTTCTACTACCTGCTCAAGAAACTCGTGAAAATCTAAGTTCCCCCAACGATCATCAAGTTCGTAGACTTTTTCCTCGTCTTGTCCCATTCTTCAACACCTAATAGTTCCATTAGTTCAGTGAACGTAATTGGTTCACCTCGCATATTACTAACCCATATACAAGTTAGGAAACTGCACATGAATACTAGATTGTTGTCATCAATACCGTATTCATCACACCATTCGGTAGTTTTTGTAAGATAATAATCTATGTCCTGGATTCGATGTTCTAGTTGGATGATCCATTCTTTTGTATCGTCTCTTGACCAGTATTTCATATTCTAAAACTTTCGCCGCAGCCACAGCGGTCACGTTCGTTGGGATTTTTAAAATCAAAACCCTCATTGAGTCCATTACGAACCCAATCCATTTCAAGTCCGTTAATATAAACAGAGCTTTTTCCGTCTATCCACACCGTTACTCCGTGGCTTTCGTAGACAAACTGATCTCTAGTAACAGGAGCATGATCTACATATTCTAGCACATAGGCCAAGCCACTGCACCCTGTGGTCTTTACCCCAATACGGATACCTATGCCTTTTCCACGCTTGTCTAAATTTTGTTTAATTTTTTTTGCGGCTAGTTCAGATAAGGTAATCATATTTTATTTTTAAAAAAGTCTATTAATATTTTTTGTTCATTATAGTTGTTAATACATTGTTCAATAGGAACAGTTCGTTGTTTAGTAAACTTTAACTCGTGGTGCTTTTTACCCAATTCTATCCCTGTATTTTCTAGCCATGGATCTATTAGGGTATGAAATTTTTCATATGAAAAATCTTCAAGATCTTTTTCATATGACATTTCTAAATAATTTTTATTTAGATCTGATAATTTTCCACGTATGTACCTGTAAAAATTTGTAGACTTTTTGTAGTAATCTAAAAATCCATGTGGCTCAAAGTCTATCAATACTTCGTTGGTATTAAAAAAACCATATTGTAAAGTTTTTTGAGCTTGCAGTCCGCTAACCCAAGCTGATAGTTTAATTCTTTCAAGCAATATAACTTCCACATGGGGAAAACTTAGGATTTTATTAATGTCATTGGTCATTAAATTTAATAGTTGATAGCTTTGAATTTTCATACAGACTACAGTATCTTCTATTTCTAAGTTAGCCATTAAAGTTACTGCATTTTTTGCATTAGAGTAATCAGGACCTTGAGCAAAGTCTATATCGCTCCTTGGAAAAAATTCATATAAATTTAAAATAGGGTCATATGAATTTAATGCATCCATGACAAGATTGCTGCCTGTCCTGGCCTCTCCTATAACAACTATTACCTTGCCCATCATGCAATATGCTTTGCTTTATAATCCGCCACAGCGGCTTTGATTGCATCTTCTGCTAGAATAGAACAATGTATCTTCACAGGTGGAAGTGCCAGCTCTTCGGCAATGTCGCTGTTCTTGATCAACGATGCTTGATCAAGACTCATACCTTTGACCATTTCAGTGATAAGTGAGCTACTAGCAATCGCTGAGCCGCAACCATATGTTTTAAACCGTGCATCTTGGATAATACCATCTACTACCTTTATTTGCAACTTCATTACGTCACCACATGCTGGCGCACCGACCATCCCAGTGCCAATGGATTCGTCAATATCAAATTTGCCAACATTACGAGGATTTTCGTAATGATCTACTACCTTTTCTGAATATGCCATGTTTGTTCCTTTGAGGTTTTTACTGCACTTGGTATTTACCTGATAAATATTGTCATGATCAATATTACATCCAACGCCAAAGCCAAAATCGCAGACCTGTTGTTAGAGGAAAATAATCCAAAACTAGCACTCCGTACCTTTGTGCAAGGCGGAGGATGCAGTGGATTCAGTTATGGATTTACATTCGACGAAGAAGTAAACGAAGATGATTTTGAGTTTCCAGTTGGCGAATTTAAAATGTTAGTCGATGCAATGAGTATGCAATATTTGCAGGGTGCTGAAATTGACTACAAAGAAGACTTATCCGGAAGTAGCTTTTCAATTAAAAATCCACAGGCTACATCAACATGCGGTTGTGGCTCGTCCTTTTCCGTTTAAAATGATAAAATTTCAGTTGACTTCTTGGTAAAATGGTTGTATAATATACACATGTTCAACCATTTATCTATCACATTATGAGCAATTGTGCCAGTATTATTCGAATCCTAGAAGATCATCCTAGTCGTTTAAACAAAGAAGGTATCCTAGAAGCAGAAGCAACTAGTAACAATCAAGAATTGTTTGAGGGTATGCGTATGGCTCTAGATAATCTTTATACCTTTGGAGTAAAGAAAGTACCTACACATGGAGGCCCGGATGGACAAGGATTGCCCTGGACTGCATTTAAAGAATTGGCTCATTTGTTGTATACCAGACAACTTACTGGACATGATGCTCGTGATGCTATTGAACTGGCATTGAGTGCGAGCACACAAAGTCAATGGAACGACTGGTATCGTCGTATCCTTATCAAAGACCTACGCTGTGGTGTCAGTGAAAAGACTGTAAACAAAGTTCTTAAAGACTTTTCCAGTATTAAATCTGTACCAGTGTTTGAGTGTATGTTAGCACATGACGGTGCCAATCACGAAAAGAAAATTACAGGTAAAAAACTACTTGAACCTAAA
>Ga0114967_10000591_pt1 | contig 31237 bp, 29 predicted proteins | sample M_130628_MF_Meta_FD_92639 | JGI IMG/M metagenome (GOLD analysis project Ga0114967, IMG submission 92639) | Freshwater microbial communities from Lake Montjoie, Canada to study carbon cycling - M_130628_MF_MetaG | ecosystem: Environmental > Aquatic > Freshwater > Lake | place: Lake Montjoie...
CACAAGCAAAGGCGAATTTTATGCCCAAAGTTAATTTTAATCCAACTTACTCATTAGCAGCTGGTGGGCGTAGGTTAGAATTTCCGATTGGAGATTTGCTAAATCCAGTTTATTCCACCTTGAATCAACTAACAAAGACTAATAATTTTCCACAAGTCGAAAACGTCAATCAACAACTCGCTCCCAATAATTTTCATGATACAAAACTGAGTTTTCAGTATCCAATTTTCAATACGGATATTCGATATAACTTATTGATGCAGAGAGATTTACTTTCAGCACAAGAAGCCAAAAAACGAGTTTTAGAAAACGAAATCCGCTATAGCATCACAACTGCTTATCTCCAATATTTACAAACGCTCGAAGCCCAAAAGATTTTTTTTGCATCAAGAAAGCTATTGACAGATTTTGTGATAATCAACGAAAAACTTGTCAGTAATAACGTAGCCACCAAAGATTTAATTTATTCTGCCGAATACGAAGTGAGCAAACTCGACCAACAAGTTGCGGTTCTCGATAAAAATCTTCATTCAATGCAAGCTTTCTTGAATTATTTGATGAACCGTGATTTTTCTACCGAAATCGTAGCAGATACAAATTTGGTGAATTATGCCATTCCAACGACTGGTTTAGCTCAAATAAAAGAAGATGCCTTGGCTCATCGTCAGGAACTTTCGCAAATACGCACCAACATAAAAATTAGTGAAACAGCTATCCAATTGCAGGAAATGAATGCCATTCGTCCGCAGGTTTTTGTCGGTGGCAATATGGGTTTTCAGGGCTTTGGTTATACTTTCAAAAATCAAGCATATCTCATTGGACAGATTGGTTTAAGTTGGGATTTATACCACGGTTACGAGAAAAAATCAAAGATTCAACAAGCTAAAATTCAGAAAAGCATTCTTGATACGAAGCTCGAAGAAGTACAAAAGCAGATTCAATTACAGGTTTCACAAGCATATTTTGAGTTAGAAGCAGCAAAAAAGGCACTAACAATGGCAAAAGATGGCACTACAAAAGCTGAAAAATATTTCAAAATAGTAGAAAGTCGCTACCGAAATGGGCAAGCAATAATGATTGAATACCTTCGGGCATCAAACGAAATAATTACAGCACGCTTACAAGAATCGCTTGCTAAATATGATATTTTGTTAAAGCAGGCGGCTTTAGATAAGGTTGGGGCGGTTAAATAGTTATAATATTTTTTAATGCCTTTATAGCAGACCTCTATTTATGAAAAAAATATTACTTATTCAAGGACATCCAGATGCTGAAAGTTTCAATTTCGCTCTTTATGAAGCCTACAAAAAAGGAGCAATAGCATCGGGAGCAGAAATAAAAGAAATCATCGTTCGAGATTTGCGGTTTAATCCAAACTTGCAATTTGGCTACCGAAAACGCACCGAATTAGAGTCAGATTTGCTTGAATCTATTGAAAAAATCAAATGGGCAGAACATATCGTATTATTTTATCCAGTTTGGTGGGGTTCTGTTCCCGCACTTTTAAAAGGTTTTTTTGATAGAATTTTCTTGCCAGGAATAGTTTTCGAGAAAATAAAAAACTCGGTTTGGTGGAGAAAACTGCTAATAGGACGCACGGGGCATATAGTGAGCACACTCGACCAACCAGCGTGGTATTATTGGTTGTATTACGGCCGTCCGAGTTATCATGCAATGAAACAATTAACCTTTCATTTTATAGGAATAAAACCAGTCCGAACAACTACCATCGGCCCGATTCGATTATCAAAAGACAGCTACCGAGCAGATTGGCTAAAGAAATTAGAAAAATTAGGTTTTGAACAAAAATAGAAAAATACATGAAAAGTTATATTTCCACAATTATCGTAACTACCTTATTAATAGTAAGTTGCGGCAAAAAACAAGAAACAAAAAAAGCAGAGGCCGAAGAGATTCTTACGGTTGAAGTGCAGCCAGTTAGTCGAAAATCATTAAGCGAACCAATCATTGCGAGTGGTGTACTTACGTCAAAATCAGAAATGAAATTGGCATTTAAAACTGGCGGAATGATTCGTCGTATGTATGTGCAAGAAGGGCAATCGGTGCGTGAAGGACAACTTTTGGCCGAACTCGATTTATCGGAAATTGATGCTCAAGTTCGTCAAGCAAAACTGGGTTTAGAAAAATCAGAAAGAGATTTAGAAAGGGTTAAAAAACTCTACGCCGATGAAGCCGCAACGCTCACAAATGTTCAAGATGCAACCACAGGTTTCGATGTAGCCAAACAAAGTGTACAAGTGGCTGAATTTAACCAAAAACTATCAAGAATTTATGCTCCAACAAGCGGACGTATTCTTAGAAAAATATCTGAACAAGGTGAATTAATAACACCATTTGCACCAGCATTTGTTCTCGGAACAGGTGAAAGTGCTTATATCGTAAACGTCGGTTTGGCCGACCGTGATGTGGTAAAAGTTAAAATTGGAGATGTGGCAACTGTTTATTTAGATGCTTATCCAAACGAAGCTTTTCAAGCCCGAATCACGCAAATTGCCCAAACCGTAAACCCTGCAACTGGTACTTTTGAGGCTGAATTGCAGATTCAGCCTAAGGGCAAAAAAGGCATTCGGGCGGCGTTCCGCTCTGGCTTCGTAGCCAAAGCCGAAATTTCGACAGGAAAAGCTCCTTCAATACTTGCAGTTCCCATTGAAGCATTAGTTGAAGCCGATAAAAATACGGCGTTTGTTTATTCCTATAATGTTAAAAGTCAATCAGTTAGTAAAATACCAGTCAGCATCGGAAGTATTTCTGGCAGTAGCGTTGCCATCATTTCAGGAATAAGTGAAGGCACGCAGATTGTAACGAAAGGAGCTAATTTTTTAAGCGATAAAAGCAAGGTTAAGGTAACCCCTAACCCCTAAAGTGGAATAAATTATTCTATAACGATTTTGTAAAATTTTAAATGCAAAGCCCCTTTAGGGGTTTGGGGTGTCATGAAATTAGTCGAATTTTCCGTCAAAAACTACCAATTTACCATTATCATTTTTGTGATGATTATGGCGATTGGAGTCAACTCATTGCTCAATATGCCCAAGGCCGAAGACCCAGCTTTGAAGGCAACTTTTAATAGTATCGTGGTGGTTTATCCTGGCACCTCGCCAGCCGATATGGAGAAGCTCATTGTCGATCCGATAGAAGATAAAATGTCTGAAATCAGCGATATTAAAAAGGTCATTTCTACAGCTGATGAAGGTGTTGCTCAAATACGTTTGGAGTTTATTCATTCAATCAACCCTGACGACAAATATAACGAGGTTGTGCGAGAGTTGAACGCCATTCGTAGTAAACTACCTTCTGATATTTATGGTATGGATGTACTTCGTTTTACGCCCGAAGGTGTAAATATCATTCAATGTGCTTTAATGTCAGAAACCACTCCCTACAAAGATTTGGAAAAAGAAGCCGATAATCTGAAAGATAAATTATTGAAAGTAAAGTCAATAAAAACGTCTGAAATTTGGGCATTTCCGAAACAACAAGTAACAATTTCGGTCAATTTAGATAAAATGGCACAATTCCGAATTCCGTTGAACCGAGTTTTGGGTGCAATTCAATCTGAAAATGCCAATATTCCCGCAGGGAATATCGAAATCGGTAGTCGAAAATTTAGCGTAAAAACTTCGGGTAGCTACGAAAATTTGGATGAAATAAAAAGTACAATCGTGAGTTCGTCAGGCACAACAGTTACGTATTTGCGAGACATTGCCGAAGTAAAATTTGATTATGAAGAAGAAAGCTATTTGGGTCGTTTAAATGGGAAACGAGCTGTTTTTGTAACAGCCACCATGAAAAATGGAAGTAATATTTTCAAAACAGGCGAAGAAATTAGACCAATTCTTGATGATTTTGCTAAAAATCTTCCGACAAACATTAAATTTGAACAAAGTTTCGACCAAGTAAAAAGTGTTTCTACTCGTTTGTTTGGTTTGGCTCGTGATTTTGGTATAGCCATTTTATTGGTACTAATTACGCTCATTCCATTGGGTATTCGCCCAGCCATTATCGTAATGATTTCTATTCCGTTGTCTTTAGCAATCGGCTTGACCTTGCTCGATTTGGCAGGTTTTGGCATCAATCAATTGAGCGTGGTTGGACTAGTAATTGCCCTAGGATTGTTGGTTGATGATTCTATTGTAGTAGTCGAAAATATTGCCAGATTCCTCCGAACGGGAATGCCACGCAGAGAAGCAGCCATCAAAGCAACAAATCAAATCAGTTTAGCAGTTTTAGGCTGCACGTCAACTCTGATTTTTGCTTTTTTGCCACTCTGTTTTTTACCCGAATCAGCCGGCGATTTTATCCGAAGCTTACCGATAGCAGTTATTATGACTATCATTGCTTCACTTTTTGTATCGCTTACAATTGTTCCATTTTTGGCAAGTCAGCTAATGCCTCGTGAAGATCACGGCGAAAATTTTGTACTACGTTTGATGAAAAAAGTTATTGAAGGCTCGTACCGAAAAGTATTGCATAAGGCACTTTCTTATCCAAAAACAGCTCTTTTGATAGCAGTTTTGATTTTTGCAGGAAGTTTATCTTTGATTCCAGTCGTAGGTACGAGTGTGTTTCCACGTTCTGAAAAACCACAGTTTTTGATAAACATCGAAACACCGCTTGGTACAAGTTTGGGTGAAACCGATAAAGCAGCTCGTTTTGTAGAAAAAGAACTTTTAAAGCATATTATTGTCAAGAATTTTGCGACGAATGTAGGAAAAAGTAATCCGCGAATTTATTATAATACCTTACCAATTGGCGGAACTTTGGCAAATTATTCGCAAATTTTTGTTCAGCTTCAAGATAAAGTAGAAGTACCAGAGCGTGAAAGTTTCATTGATGAACTTCGAGCGATTTTAGATTCGTATCCTGGTGCAAAAATCCGTGTAATTCAGTTTGAGCAAGGGGCTCCATTCGAAGCACCTTTAGCGGTGAGAATCGTGGGCGAAAACCTTGATTCACTGCGAGTTATTTCTGCTAAAGTCGAGCAAGTTTTTAAAGATACAAAAGGTACGATTTATGTAAATAATGCACTTTCAGCACAAAATATAGATTTACGAGTAAAAATCAATAAAGATAAAGCAGGAATGTTGGGTATTACAACGGTTGACATTGACCGTACTATTAGAATGGGAATTGCAGGCGTAAACATGGGAATTTACAAAGAAAAAGAAGGCGAAGAAATGAACCTTAATGTGAGTTTGCCACGTAATCAACGCCCAAGTATGGATGTGTTCTCGAAAATATTTGTGGCCAACCAGATGGGAAGTTTAATACCTTTGAGCCAACTCGCAACAGTCGGTTTTGAGACTTCACCCAACAGAATTAATCATTACGACCGAAATAGATATTCGACAGTTTCGGCTTTCATTAAAAGTGGATTCTTGACACCTAATGTAACGAAAGAAGCCGTTGAAAATTTGAACAAAATCAAGCTTCCCAAAGGTTATGATTTTAAAATGGCTGGTGAAGTAGAACGTTCGGCCGAAACTTTTGGTGGACTTGGCACCATTATCATCATCACGATTTTCGGAATTATTGCCATTTTGATTCTCGAATTCAAAACTTTTAAAAGCACATTTATCGTACTTTCAGTGATTCCTTTGGGAATGATTGGAGCGATTTTGATTTTGCTTTTTACTGGAAATTCGCTTTCGTTTACAGCAATCGTCGGCATTATAGCTTTAGCGGGAATTGAGGTGAAAAACTCCATTTTACTTGTAGATTATACTAATTTCTTGCGAAAAGAAAACGGTTTGAGCATAGATGCAGCTATCGAAGAAGCTGGTGAAACTCGTTTTATTCCTATTGTTCTGACAACAATGACGGCAATTGGAGGAATGATTCCATTGATTATGGAACATTCACCGCTTTATTCACCTTTGGCCTTAGTAATTGTAGGCGGTTTGATTTCATCTTTGATTTTGACCCGAATCGTTACACCTGTGATGTATAAATTGTTGCCGCCGAGTGTTTAATAAGGTGAAATGAAAGTCGAAAAAAGTGGATTTATCAATAAGAGTAGATACTTTTTTATCAACAACTTTATTAAGTGAATTTCAAATTGGGAAATCGCTAGCCGATTTAGTTTTTTTTAAATGGAGATTAAAGGTTTTTGAAATCAAAATAGTTTTAGATAGTCTAAAAAGATTAAACAGCTAACTTTCTGATATACCTTACACCTATAAACTTTTGACTGATTTATTCTTTGTTTCATTTTTTTGGTAGAACAAAGTTTTCAATTGCCCATTCGTTCCATTTCTCATTTAATTCTTTTACTAATTCTGGATGTTTTAAAGCGATATCGTATCGTTCGGTCCTATCGCTTTTCAAATCAAAAAGTTGCCATTGAGACTCATTAATCTTTTTTACAGCCTTAAAGTCTCCTTTTCGGACGGCACAAAAATCTTGATGTTCCCAAAAAAGATATTCTCTATTTAGTTTGCTGTTTTTTGTTATAACATTTAATAGACTTTTACCTGCCATTGGGTAAATTTCATTACCATTATGAAACTTTTTTGGGTAAGTAGCTCCAGTAACTTCCACAATAGTTGGCATTAAATCAATTAAATGACCCACTTCATTAGTGAATTTTCCTTGGTTTTTAGTGTTTTTTGGCAAATGGACAATCATTGGGGTAGCTATTCCACCTTCGTATGGTTTTACTTTGTATTCAAAAAATGGCGTATTTGAAGTATTTGCCCACCCGATACCATACGAAACAGCTCCTGAAAAATCGGGATCATTGATTCGTTTAAAATCATTGCTTCCTAATTCGTGATAGTTTTCGGCACAGGCTCCGTTATCTGACAAGAAGAAAATCAGAGTGTTTTCAAGCGTATGACTTTTTTCTAAATAATTCATTAATTTACCAACATTATAGTCCATTGAATGTACTTGAGCAGCATACACTGCCATTCGATATGCCACGGAGTCTTGCTCGGTTTTATTTAATTTTTCCCAGGCTCTCACTCTGTTATCTCTTTCCGAAATATTCCAACTTTTATCAATCAAACCCAAATTGATTTGTTTTTCAAGCCTTTGTTTTCGAATTTTATCCCAGCCACTTTTATATGTTTCTTGGAATTTTGCAATAGCTTCTTTTTTAGCATGAAGCGGCCAGTGGGGAGCATTATAGGCTAAGTATAAAAAGAAAGGTTTTTTATTTTTCTGCTCTTTTAGGAATTTTATTCCGTAGTCAGTAAAGGCATCAGTTGTATAAAAATTTGTGTTATTTGGAGCATCTAATTTTTCGTTATTTAACCATAATCCCCTGCCTCCCTGTGGTTTAAAATAGCTGGTAGCACCAGCCAATATTCCATAGAATCTATCAAAACCACGTTGTAAAGGCCACTTTTCTTTTTCATTCATGCCCACATGCCATTTGCCAGCCATATAGGTATTGTAGCCATTGGTTTTAAGTACCTCTGCAATTGTTACGCTATTTCTATTTAAAAAACCTTGATAGCCGGGTGTTCCCCAATGTGTTTGGAATGGTTTCTCTGGGTCTTCTGCCATGTGACCTATACCAGCTTTGTGAGGATATAAACCTGTAAGCAAGCTTGCTCGAGTGGGGCAACAGCGTCCAGTATTGTAAAATTGTTTGAATCGTATTCCTTTTTTTGCCAGTTTATCAATGTTTGGAGTAGGTATTTCTCCCCCGTAACAGCCTATGTCACTCCAACCCATATCATCTGTCATTATGATAATTATATTCGGTTTTTTAGAGGATTGACCAAAAACTGATATTGAAATGAGTCCAAAAAGTATAGTATTTTTTAATATATCTTTGCTCATTTATTTAAATCTTTTGATGTTGCCAAAGCCAACACTCTACCGTGTTCGCTTACTGCATTGTAGAAATGATAAACAGTACCTTTCCATTTAATTATCCAAGGCTTATGGGCAAATTCTTTGTCAAATTCTGTGGAAGGGCTCACTAAATCATCGCCTTGCCAGTCGGTCCAATTTACTAAATCGTAAGAGCAGGCAAATCTTTCAAAGGCTTTGGGTTTCCAGAATGCTCCAAAATAAAACATAATATAAAGATTATTAAACTTGGCTATTTGGGCATCGCCACATATTCCTTTATGTTTGGTTATTACTGGGTTATTGCCAAAACGCTCCCATTTTACCATATTATCAGATACTGCCATACCAATACTTTCATAGTTGGCGGTTTCTCCTTTTGCATTATAATACATCACAAATGGATGCCCCGTTAGTTTTTTTTTATCATGAATAACAATGCTTTTATAGATAGTTTTATTTTCAAACCATCGGGCTTCTGCATCTTTTGGAAGTAAAACAGGTTTTTTTAGCGTATTCCATTCTTTTGCTGTCTCTATTTCATTGGAATTTGCCATACCAACCCCTAAAACTCCAGCTTCATATCCTTTTGAATTTCCGCCTAAATAAGACATCCAATATTTGTCTTCAAACTTAGCAACTTCGTAATTGCCGCCCCACTGAATGTCAACTAATGATACATAACCCGCTTTTTGGTTGGCATCCCAAGTATTTTCGCTGAAAGAAAGGATTTTTCCATTTGTTTTCCAATCGAGTAAATTATTGCTTTCAGCAAGCCAAGATTCATATCCTCTTCCATCGTATAAAATATAAGTCATGTACCATTTTTTATTCTTTCTAAAAATAGTAGGACTATCTATTAATTTGGTTGAATCTGGATGTTTGAAAACAACGCCATATTTATATGGGGTTTTAATTTCATTAAAAACTTCCTCCATTACCTTTTGAGGTACTTTTTTGCTTGAAATAGGATTATTTAATGTTTTTTGACTAAAACCGTTTAAAGAGACCATTACAGCAATAATTATTACATATTGTGCTGTACTTTTGAAGAAAATTTTCTTTTTTGTATTTTTTTGTTTTGTCATTTCAATTAAAAAATTCGATTTCAATTGGTTTTTTTTACAAAAACGGTTTTAGATAATAAAACATTTCTTGGGTCAAAATCAACTTTTTCGGGAGTTCCACTTATAGCAAATGATTGAATTTGTTGTTTTTTGGATAAATTCATTTTCAGTAATGTAAGCTTATTGCTTCCTTTTGTGTAATAACCAATTTCAATGGGCAAATTAAATACAAAATTCCCAGATTGAGTTTGAGATAACTGAATTGTTAATTTTTTGCTTTTAGCATCATAATTCCAAGTGCCATTGATGGTTGGATTAATAGGCTGATACAGCCATTGTTTAAAAAACGATTTCAAATCTTTACTCGATGCTTTTTCCATTTCTAATCTAAAATCATCCGTTGAGGCATTGGCATTATAAAATTTAGCATAATATGACCGAATACCTTTCTGAAAATTGACTTCTCCAATCAAATCTCTAAGCATGTGCAATACCCAAGCTCCTTTTTGGTAGGTTAAGCCTGAAGTGACATCTTCTTTTTCAGCTGATCTTGGACTAATTATACTAAATTCTGGCATTTTTAGGGCTAATTTAAAAACAGTCTCTTTAGCTTTAATAACTTCCTTTTCATAGGCTTCTTTTCCGTATTCCTTTTCTATAAATAGCATGGTAAAAAAAGTAGCAAAGCCTTCGCTCAACCAAGCGTCGTCCCAAGTAGTTTCTGTAACCGCATTGCCAAACCATTGGTGAGCTATTTCATGTATTACTACATTTCTTAACCTTACATCTCTTTTACCATTAATCAATTTATCAGAATAGAATATGGCAGACGAAGTTTCCATGCCACCGCCAGAATTAACTGATTGAATATTGGCTAATTTTTCATAAGCAAAGGGGCCGATATAACTGCTAAAACGTTCTAACACTTTTTTTGTGGGTTCATCAAAATCATAAAATCCAGCTTCCCTATTTTTGGAATAAACCCATGTTTCGATAGACTTGCCAACGAACTTATCTACATATTTCACAGCAAAATCAGCAACACCAAGTACAGTTAACCAGCACGAAACCGGTATCGATTGTTTCCAATGGGTCAGTTTTCTATTGTTGCCTAAATCAGATTCTTCCATCAATAATCCATTCGAAATTACCTTGTAATGAGCAGGTGCTGTTACGATAAATTCTGAGGTAGCTTTGTCAGAAGGATGATCTAATGTAGGCAGCCAGTGCCTTGCTTTATTTGGCCAGTTTTCGCAAAAAAAGCTTCTATCTCCCAGTATTGTTGGGCCTATTTTTAGGCCATCAAATGGTATTCCATGGTATTTTATATTAAATAACAACTCTGTATTGGCCAAAGGTAAGTTGGGCAGAATGATGTTTATTTTATCATTTTGATGTGTAAAAAGCACAGGGATATCTCCTATTTTTATGGATTCAATCTGCATTCCTTTTCCTTGCCTTTCATTGGTCTTATTTATTAGATCCAGTCTAATCGATTTAATTCCTGCCGTTTTAAATAATACACGGATTTTAGCATTTCCCCAAATTTCATTAGTCGCATCTGATAATATAAGTTCGAATGAATAATGTTTTATATCAATGTTTTTATTGATAGGGTAATCATCCGCAAAAACAATAAGTGGCCCCCAAAATAGACAGAAGGACAAAGCAACTTTTTTTAGATTTTGCATTAATGTATTGTTATTTTTTTTAAATAAAAGCCTTTAGGGTCTACTTGAGGGGAATATGCACTATTTATTATAATTCCTTCAGCTGGGATTATAACTTTGTTAATTTTATCATTTGCAATTATATCAAAAGGCAGTGGCATAAAGAAATTGTTTATTTTTACTTGATATTTTTGAAATCCTATTTCTTTTACATTCACATCTAAAACATCTGTTGTTCTCAAATAGAAATCAAAGAAGGGCTTTAAGTTTTTTCCCGAAGAAGTACTAAAAAGCTTTTCTACATCATCGGTAGTTACAAAATTATCATAGGTGTATTTGGGGTTTGTGGCCAAACTTTTTAAAGTTGGAAAAAATACTTCATCTCCAATCAAATATCTTAAACTATGCATAAAAAATGAACCTTTCCCATATATATCACCACCAGAATATACTTCTTCCTCTGTAACCTCATCTCCTAAAACCATCGCTTTTCTGTTTTTTACCCCTCTTCTATGCCCATCTATTATGGCATTGTAAGCGACTTCTCCACCAAGCTCCAGCATAGCCAATGCCTCCGCATAGGTTGCTATGCCTTCCTGTATCCACATATGAGCCCAATCTTTGTTGGTTACTTTATTGGCCCACCATTCGTGTGCATATTCATGAAACAGGTTGTCGGAGTATTGCTGTCCATTGATGGTTTTATACTTAAATTTATTGTCGAAAGTAATCATTGTTTGATGCTCCATACCTGAATTAGGCACTTCTGCAATACCAATTTTTTCCTTTGCCCAAGGGTATTCACCAAAGTACTTCTCTAATATTTGTGTATCACGTTTTTTAAGTTCAATTACCTTTTTAGCCTGAGCTGTATCGGCCTCTAATACGTAATATTCAATAGGTACTTTATTGCCTTCTATGGTAGTATAGGTGTCTTTTGCAACTTTATATTTTCCAATATTAAATAAAATACAATAATTGCTTATTGTATAGTTTGTTTTCCAATGATAAGTTGACTTATTTTTTTTTGTCTTTACACTTATTAATAAACCTGGGCCAGCTACTACCAAATTTGAAGGGATTGTTATTTTCATATCTACTCCTTCATTTGGTTCGTCGCTTGGGTGGTCTTTACAAGGAAAATACATTTTACCACCTTCGCCTTGAATATTTATAGACATCCAATCATTACCAGCAACATCTTTTACCCAAGTAAAACCACCATCCCAAGGTGGTCTGATAGCTACAGGTGGAATTCCAGTGTATTCGATTTTTACAATTTTATTTCCAATTTCAAAACCTAAATTAGAGGTGATATATATCTTATCGTCTTTTTGTGAAAACAAACTATTCATACCATTGACTTCTATTTTAGTAACTTTATATAAGTGGATTAAATCAAGTAAGAGCGTATCGGTCTTTTGTGATATATTTAAACTAACTTCAGTAAAGCCAGCTATAGATTGTTTGGCAATATCAACATCCAATTCTATTGAGTAGTGTTTTATGTCCATAATGGCTTGTAATGGATTCAATTTGCCGCCAGAGGTGAGGTAAAGAATATCTCTGTTATTAATATTATCTCTGTTTTGACTTTTACTCACTAAACCTATAAATAGGAATGGTAGTATAATAATTTTTTTCAGAAAGTACTTTGTGATATTTTCCATAGTTTATAGAAATTTAATTATTTTAATAGAAGTTAGAGGAACATGATTCGAACACTAATTTTTTTGATTGAAACTTAATATTTTATTTTTAATAAGTACTTAGACGAAAATAATCAATAAAAATACAATAATTAATTTGTAGATAACAAAACTTTTATATTTTGGCAAATCGTCTCGAATTCAGTATATTATTGATTCTGTTTCAGCTTTTAAAAGAAAATTATAAAAAATACATAAAAGGTGTTAAGCCATATTTTTTGACAAACATTCATTTGAAGACTGAGATATAAAATATGTTTATTGAATGTTGATTTTTATAATTGAAACTTAAAACAAATGTGGTTCAAATTACAAAAAAACTTCAAAACAGATAAATTCGAATCTGTAAAAACTTATGTTCACAAAGTAGAAAATGCAGCGTTTGAGCAAATAGGTATAAAAAGTTTTGATATTATCACAGTCATTAAAACATAATCACTGCAAAATCGGAAGATTTTTAGAATTTTCGTATTTTCCTTCAATAAAAACTTATACTTGTTTACGGATTTATACTTCTGTTTTTTTTGGGAGAATATAGTATATTATCCCACCCACCGAAACTACTAAGAGTACAATTATCAGAATCTTTTGCAGACTTCCCTCATTCGGATTTTCCAGTAATTTTGTAATCTCTTTGGCCTGCGAGCCCGTCCAAACTGCTAAAAGTGTACGAGGAATCATTCCAAAAAAACCACCGAGAAGTATGTTTTTGAGTTTAGCTCCTGATAACGCAAATACAAAATTTGTGAGTGCAAAAGGTAAAACGGGCGAAAGTTTGGTGAAGAAAATAAATTTTAATTCTTCTTTTCTAATATTTCCCAAAATATTACTAATCTGCTTATTACCAGCAAGATATATCTTAAATTTATCTCCATTAATGCGTTTGGTAATAATATTCACGAGAAAAATAGCTACCATATTCATCAAGAAAACTGGTAAAACTGCATTCCAACCAATAAAATATCCAAAAATAAGGGCTAAAAGGGTAGGAGGTGTAAAAGCAAATGTACAAGTTAGACAGCAAATGAAAGTGATAAGCGTCCAGTCTTGCCAACTAAAAGCTGAAACCGAATTTTCATGAGTAATGACCGCAAACGTGAGAACCGAACTGAAAAACAAGGGAATAACCGTCAGAAATATGGAAGAAATGAGCGGAAAAGAGTATTTGCTGGAGATTTTCAAATGCAAAAAAGTAACTTAAAAATTAGATTTTAAAAAAATTACTAAATAATAGGTAAATCATAGTATTTAAAGTAACTATCTGTAGAAATAACCGTAAGCTTTTCGGTCATTCCCTGTGCAATGATTATTCTATCGAATGGGTCTAGATGTATTAGTGGTAAAGTAGATAAAACTAGTAAATGCTCTAATTCTATTGGTATTATGCTAATTTGGTTTAGTTTAACAAACTCAAATAAGTCGGCGAGTGAGTTTTCTAGATCGAATTTTCCGATATTATATTTTATTGTGACTTCCCAAATGCTTGCGATGCTCATTTAGCAATTATTAGACGTACATATAATTAAATTTTTGGAAGTTGAAGAGAGTTAATCATCGCCACTATAAAACCATAAAAGTGCATGGGTATCTAAAAGTAAATTAATGCTCAAATATAATCTTTAAATTCATCCAAAGGGGCATCGAAATCTTCGTGAAGTTTCACCTTTCCTTTAGCAAAACCAAATTCACGTTCATTTAATGGTTGCTTTTGTTGATATTTAACTTTTATGAATTCTACGAAGTCAAATACTTCCTGTTGTATTTCGCTTGGAAGTGTTTCTATTTCTTTAACTAATATAAATGTTCCCATTTTGGTTAAATTTTAATACAACTTTACGAATTTATTGGAACAGCTCCAAGCATAAAATACCAATTAAAACAAAAATCCGTAACGCAACGTAATCGGTGTTTGTTTGCCAAGCAGGCTTTGTGGACTAATAAACCCTCTGTTTGGATATCCAAGATTATACATCAACGCTATAAAGCTGCCACGACGGCCATCGCCTCCTCGATAAAAACCTGCCCCAATAAGCGGAGAACTTCCCCAAGCCCTTTTACTTGGGTCGGTTGTGTTTAGGTTATAAGAATAAAACTGGTCTGCATAAGCATTGATAAACTCATATTCAGCATGAACAAAGAAACGCTTGATAACTTGCTGACGAATAAATATTTTAGGCCCGAAAATCGTGTTATTGCTGTTAGTCGCACTATTTCGGTTGAATGTACCTTGAAAAATAAAGTTTGCTCCAATACCCGCAACAGTTCCTTTTTCATTAAGTTCGTAGCCAATCATTGGCGAGGCGTCAAAATAAAAAGCACCAAAAAAGCCTAACCAAAATGTTCCGCCATATCTTAGCTTTTCTTTCCATTCGGGTTTTGGTTTCTCAAAAAACACTTGAGTTTGGCTGTCTTTATCGTTCGAAGTAGGAATTCCTTCTTGGGCAAAAATGCTTAACGTGCTTATAATCAATGCACTCACTAAAATTATTTTACGCATATTCTAAAATCTTCTCTTCCTGTAAAAAATCAGGTAGTTTGATTGTATCGAGGAGTTGTTCTTCTAGCATATTTGCCCACTCCGTAAGATAAACGATAACATCTGCCCTAACATTGTGTAGAAGATAACGATTTTCGATAGGTAGCCGCATTAAAATTTGTTTATCTGATAATTTTTCGAGGTTTTGGAGGTCGTCCAATGAAAATCCAGATGTAAGCATCTCGTGAATCACTAAATCAATAGGCATTTGTGTAATACCACAATAGTCGTTCAATTGCTCATTCCAGTCGCCATGCCCTTGCATAGCGTAAGCATGAATTTCTGCTTTTGAGCGTTTAGTGATTTCTTGAGCGAGGTTTCCACAATTGCAGCTGCCCATGTGTCCCCACATATAGTCATTACCCGAACCAAGTTTTTTTGCAGTACGACGTAGTGCGTCAATGATTTCAACTTTTGCCTGTGCCATTTTTAATCAATTATAATGTATATAAAATGAAGATGTATCTGTTTCTGCTGAAAACGCACTTTTAGGTGCTTTTGTTCACCAAATTTTAAGTAAAAATAGTAGGTCTCTTGAAAATATATTCAAGAGACCTCATAATAATTTTTAAAGGCTACAATTTGGTTTTGAAAATTATGCTTTTTTTGCTTTAGTGGTTTTAGTTACTATTGCTTCAACTTTTGCCTCGATCGCAACTTTAGCTTTCGTTGTTTTTGCAGGAGCTTTTGTTTTTTCAGTTACTGGCTCAGATGTTGCCTTTGCTTTTACAGTTGTAGTGGCTTTTTGAGCAACAGTGGCAATCTCAGAAACTACTTCGATTACACAATTTTCTACTGAAAATTCTGGATTATAACTATATCTTGAAGCTTGTGTATCGTTTACCCAACGGCCATCATTTAATAAGTAGCGGTATTCGTAAGAACCCGATTGTAAGCTAAGCGAAGCCTTAAATGAACCGTCTTTTTGTTGTTTTAAAGCAACTCCACTATTTAAGTCCCAATTGTTAAAATCACCTAATAAAATACCCGAAGTTGCACCAGCTGCTACATCTGCATGAAGAATAAAATCAATTTTTTTACTTGACATATTATATTGTTGTTTTGTAATGCAAAGTTTCAGATAAAAAAATACCTTTTCCTAAAAAAATCATTGAAAAGTACAAAAAATCTTCAAAAAGTTTAATTATTTTATGGAATGTTTAAAAAATAAGTATTTCAAGTCAGTGCTTTGGTCTTAAATTGTTTATTATCAATAGGTTATTTGTTATTGGTGAATTAGTTATTGGTTACTTGTTATTGGTAAATTAGTTATTAGCGTATTGTCTATTGAGAAAATTTGTAAATAATATACTGTTTCTTGCAAAATAGATGAATTAGTAGTTCCCATAACCACTAACCATTTTCCCAATAACTAATCGCTAATTCTGATTAAATTGCTCAGTGATTACCTTACGTAAAGCTTGGTGCGGACGAAGCCCATTATTACGGTAAACTTTCGGCCCTGTATCGGTCGCAATATCTTGTGCATTACGCATTTGACGCACCGATGTACTTCTAAATTCTTCATATTCTTCGTCGGTCATTTCTTCGCGGTTGGCTTTGCCTTTCTCCAAACCATCATCAAACATATTGATGCGGCGGTCTTGGTCAGCAACTTTCGATCGGTTGTGCATATCTTCAATATGTGCCAATACTTCTCTTCTTTCAGTTTTCAATTCTTCCAGCTTTGGCAATAATGCCAAGTCGTTTTCTAAAATACTTTTTTGTGTAATTTGTTGAGCCAACGCACCTTCGGCAACTTTCAATTCTTCAATTAATTTCAAGTTACGTTTTTTCATTCGGCGAATCGTTGGGCCTGCTTGCAGCCAACTATACCAGTAAGCCTGTATAATCGGAAAGGAAATGCCTAAACAAATTGCACCGGCAATAGCAAACAAAACTCCACTCAAAACAAACGACATTAAAGCCCATGTACTATTCACCAAATCTACATTGAGTTTATCATAAGCCTTTAGCTGCTCGTCTATTTTCTGAATAAGTATTTGATTATCAGCAAGATTTACCGCCGTTGGATCCATTGATTGGCTGTCGATCTGCATCGCTTTGATTTGCTTATTGATACTATCTTTTAGTTTTTCGGTTTTGTAAGACTCATAACGAAACCAACCTAAAATAATCATTGTAGCCACCGAAAAAGTCACTAAAAAACCTTGAAAAATAGCGTAAGTACGCTTGGTTTTTGTCGAATATTCGTTGATATATGGTTGTTCGACCAATCTATCATAAGCTGGTTTTAGTAATACCGAAAGCATTGCCAAACCAATTGCAAATGCCCATGCCTCATAATTATCTCGGATGTTTAGGGCGTAGGCGACAATTTCGTGTGAGATAATCAAATCGCCCGTAACGAAAGCGACACCAGCCAATAGGTACAAGATTCCCGCAAGAAGCGAGTACGGTGATTCATTTCTATTACGTTTTCCCTCAACCCGTTTGATGGTTGCTAAATTATCGTCTATACGGTCTTGTACGAAACCTACCTTGCGTGAATGCGTACTAATGCCCATTATAAACTCTTGTAACTTATCGAACGAAGTTTTTTGTTTTTCCTTGGTTTCTGCAATCTCGACATCAATTTTAGAAATATCTTCCTTTTTCTCAACAATGCGTTCTTGAAGCCATTCATAAGCAACATGGCTCGATACAAAACCCTCGTAGGGGTCATCTTCTTGGTCTTTATCTTTTCGAATATTCTCAACACCGATAAGATACCCATGCTGGAAGTCGGAACCATAATAATTTTCTGGATTTTCCATATTTTTATTTGAGATACAGGTTTGAGATATTAGATACGTTGATATTCATATTTTAGGATGTAAGAAATTTATAAACTCGTGATTGTGAATATTTTAAAGTAAATTTTCAACTATAAACTTCAATCTTGAATCCCGAATCTCGCATCTATTTATTAATTTTCTATTTCAATATTATATTTATCCAAAAGCCCTCGGATATTATTGAGTGAGAACCTTGCTTTTTTTATTCGATTTAGTTCGGGGTCAATTGAAAAATTTTGTGATGTTCTTAAATCGGCTTTTTCTAAGATTGTTCTTTCAAAAACTGCGGAAATTAATTCACAATTTTCAAATATGGAACTTGTTAGGTCAGTTTCGGTGAAATCTGCTTCTTTCAAATTACAGGTCTTAAACTTTGTACCTTTCATTTTTAACCTATAAAAACCTGCTAAATGCAAAAAACAGTCTTCAAAACTGACAGAAAACAAAAACGGACTACATTCTCCAAAATTTACGCCTAGCAATTTGCAGTGCTTAAATTTCACGTTTTTCATTGCGGCACTGCTTAGTTTAACATTGCTGAGGTTACAGTCCTCAATTTCGCACTCAATAAAATCGAAATGTGATAAATGTAAATTAGAGAAATCACAATTCGTGAAAGTGCAATTTTCATATTCTCCTTTACGAAATGTTTCTTGAGTGAAACTTATTCCTCTAAATTGTTTTTCTTCTATAATTGGTTTTATCATAACTATTTCAAAAAGATTTGTTTAACAAAACTTTATTTTAAAATATCCTCTATTTGCTTACCGGTTAGTTTTTCACGGTAACTGCGAGCTAAATTAAACTCACTTTCAAAGAGTTTTACGAGCATTTCTCGGCGTTCGTTGAGGCGTTTTAGTTCAGCTTCTGGAAGTTTGAGAATATCCACAATTTTCCATTTTTCTACTCGATGCTCGTCAATTTCGAGTTTGAGTTTGGTTATTTCATACTCCCATTCTTGAGTTTTATTGATTTTGTCTTTTTGTAAGCGAAGGTTATCAAACCAAATTGCCGAATCTGTTTTCAATACAGTTAGATTGCTCAAAAACAGTTTTCCAGTAAATAAAAACAAGAAAAATACAAAGAAAAACAAAGCAAATGAGCGGAGAAGAGTTTGATTTTGCGAAGCGTTACCCGTAAGCGATTGTACAAAGACAAAAACCGAAGCCGCCAATGGCATTCCAACTTCTTCGAGGAGCTGTCGCCACGAAATTGAAGATTCTTTTTCGTGAAAAAGCGATTTTGAATTAAACAAATTGAACATTCCTGCCAAGAAAATTCCAAGTGCAATAACATAATGATTTTCTGGAAAATTGGTCAGAATAGATTCATCAATTAAATAATAATTACCGATACACATCGCCAGCGAAAGTACGATTCCAATAAAAGTTCGTGGAAGTTGGTGGTCAGTGCGTTCACGATTTTCAAGAACACGTGCTTTTTCGATTAGCTCATTGATTCGAGTTTCTTTTTGCTCAATGAACAAATTAATCTCACCGATTTTTTCAGAATTATATTCAACTGTTTTTTCGGTTTCGGCCGTTTGGTGAGCAAAATAATTACGAATTGCTCCGATTTTCTCATCAGATTTTGCCTCCGAAAGACCAAAAATTACGCCTTCGTCTCTCAACGCTTCTTCATTTTCAAGCCAAAAGGGTATAATATCCATTTCTGGTGAAAAGGGCTGAACTTCGGACGTTGGAATAATTGTTACTTCTTGGGAAATTGGAACTTGTGCGGCGTTAAAAGCAAGATTTTCTTCGTCGAATGAAGTGCCTACTGGTTTTGAACTAAAAAGATTTTTTACTCGGTCAAAAAAAGACATGTGTTTATAGGCTCGTTTTAAGCACTCATGTTCACGGGCATATTCGGAAAAATCAGTTGGGTGGGAGTTTTTCGTATGCAATAATAACTGTTATTATTTAAAGAAAATATCTTTCACGTTTAAAGTTTTCGCCAAAAACCAGCCTCTATCATAATAGAAGCTTTTTCGTAAACAATTGTTAATTATAGGTAATTGCGTATTTTCATTGAAATTGCTGTTAGTAAATTAATTAATTCATTTAAGCAACCACAATGCCATATTAACTCGAAATTGGGTAAAATATTTTTATTTTGAAAAAATAAAAGTGAAGAAAGGATTTTTCGATGGATGAAGGGCGTAAATTTGTGCGAAAAATTCATTTAAATTTCAGTCATAAGACGATTTAATCAATTAAAACTTGCCAGAAAATTCCATAAATCAGCTAAATCAAAGTTTAGAATAAAATGATTTCAATAATAGTAGCTACCGCCGAAAATCGCGTAATCGGGAAAGACAATCAATTACTTTGGAAGCTCTCGGCTGACTTAAAGCAGTTTAAAATGTTGACAACGGGTCATTCGATAATTATGGGTCGAAAGACTTTTGAGTCAATCGGCCGTCCATTGCCCAATCGTACCAATATTGTTATTTCTCGCCAAAAAGATTTGACTCTACCAGAAGGTGTTTTGAAAGTAAACTCGCTTGAAACCGCTATCGAAACTGCTAAAAATCACACAGGAAAAGAGGAAGTATTCATAATAGGTGGCGGAAATGTTTATGATCAAGCCTTAAAAATTACGGATAAAATATACCTCACCGAAGTCAAAGCCAGTATCGAAGGTGATGCTTTTTTCTCAGCGTTGAATGTTGATGAATGGAAAGAAATTTTAAGAATTTCGCACCCAAAAGACGAAAAAAATGAATATGACTTTGATTTTGTTGAGTTAGTGCGGAAATGAGTTTTACCACAAATACACCAAGAACACAGAGTATCACTAAGTGTAACTTTAGTGTAATCAGTGTCCTAGTGGTAATTTTTTTGGATTCTATTAAATAAAAAACTTCCTCTTGTTTGTGCCCCTGCTGAAGTTTATTTATATTAGCTTTTTGGGTTTAGGCCTAAAAATTATTTTTATTTTAAACTCTATTTTTTGTCACTTAAAATTTGATTTACAGACTAATCTTACTCATTTTTGTGGTCAGATTTAATTCTAAGTTCGAGAAATGACACAGGTAAGAGTGGTTTCACCCAAATTCCCGAGTGGGAGGTCTTCCTATTTTGTTAATATGAAAGTATCTACACTACAACCGTTTCAGATTGTCTATTCGTTATTCGAGCACGAATATCTTGGATTTTTGTTTGAAGTCTTTGTGGTACAACTCAATAGTAAAGGTGAGCTAACACTTCAAAATCAGAGTGTTTCGTCAAAAAATTTAGCTGAATTTTCCGAAAGAATTGATGCTGATGATTTTACGCTCGTCAAACTTGCTGAAGCTATGCAGCAAGAAGCCGTTGTTAAGAAATTTAGTTCCAAAAAGCTCGCTCCGCTAGATTTTTTCTTGAAAATATTTGACCCCGAAAAAGGTGATAAACTGCTGCAAGAAACGATACACGGCTACATGGAAAAACGCCGAGCCGAAATCTTGGAGAAATTGCTAAAAAAGCCACTTTTTATAATGAGCAACGATGGCGACCCCACTTGGAAAGCCGTCAATAATATTCAAGAGGGGGCAAAAGCCTACTTTAATTTTATTAGAAATGAGGAAAATACACATTATTTTCCGAGTATCAAATGCGGTAGCGAACGAGTCCAGTTTCAGTTTAAAAATGCCCGAATTTTGTGTGATGAACCAGCTTTTTTACTCATTGATGATAAATTATATCATTTTGACAAACAAGTCGATGGTAAGAAATTAAAACCGTTCCTGAATAAAAACCATATTATTATTCCTCGAAATATTGAGGATACCTATTACCGAAAATTCATTGCTCCGTTGGTGGCCCAATTCGATGTTTTTGCTCAAGGATTTGAAATCAGATTTGAGAAACATGAATCAAAGCCTGTTTTATCAATTTCGGAAGTGATGTCCAATCAAAAGGTAGCCGCGGCGTTATTCGATAATAATGAAGAAGAGGAAGTAAATGATGATGAAAATAAAATTGTTTTTGATTTATCTTTTCAATACAACAATTATAATTTTCGCTTCGATAATTTTTCGGCCGAGGCTTACGTGAATGTTGAGCGTGCGGGCGATAGCTGGGTTTTCCATAAAGTAAAACGAGATTTGAAATATGAAAAAGCACAGGTAAACTTGCTGAAAATGATTGGTTTAGATGTGCGTCACGGTCGAAAATTAGTGTCAAAACGACCTGCTTTTTCGTGGTTGCAGAGCAATGCGAAGATGCTTGTAGAAAATAATATTGAGGTAAAACAAGTCGATAATATTCAAAATCAGAAGCAATATTTCTTGGGATATTCGTCGATTGAGGTACATATTGAAGAAAAAAACGATTGGTTTGATATAAAAGCAAAGGTTCGTTTTGGTGAATTTGAGATTCCGTTTCTGAAACTTAGGAGCTTGATTTTGGCTAATAAACGAGAGTTTACACTTCCAAACGGTCAAATTGCGGTCATTCCAGAGGAATGGTTTACGAAATATTCAGAATTGTTTAGTTATGTCGATAACCTCGAAGAGAGCGATATTGCGATTCTAAAAAAACATCATCTTGTTTTAGTTCAAGATTTGACCGATGAAGGATTGGCGTTTTCGGTCATTTCTCGAAAATTGGAAAGGCTACGGGATTTTGATAAAATCGGGCAATACGAACTTCCAAAAGGCTTAAATGCCAATCTTAGACCTTATCAAAAAGCTGGCTACGACTGGTTGCGGTTCTTAGCCGAATATAAATTAGGCGGTTGCTTGGCCGATGATATGGGTTTGGGTAAAACCATTCAAACATTGGCGTTTTTGCAATCACAAAAGGAAGATGGCTTAGCGGAAAATCCAGCATTGTTGGTGATGCCTACTTCGTTGATTTATAATTGGTTAAAGGAAATCGAGAAGTTTACGCCAAACCTTCGAGCGTTTATTTATACAGGCTCCAATCGAGAGAAAAATACTGAGCAGTTCGATAATTATGACTTGATTTTAACTTCTTACGGAATTCTCAGAATTGATATTGATTTTATCAAAGATTACCGATTTAATTATGTGATTTTGGACGAATCTCAATCAATCAAAAATCCAAGCTCACATACTTCCAAGGCTATTATGCAGCTAAACTCGGGCAATCGCTTGATTCTGACTGGTACTCCTCTCGAAAACAGCACAATGGATCTATGGACACAGATGACCTTTGTTAATCCAGGGCTTTTGGGTACTCAAAGTTATTTCAAAAACGAATACCAAATTCCGATTGAAAAACACCAAGACGAAAAGCAAAATAAGCGTTTGTATAGCCTGATTAAACCTTTTATGCTGCGACGACACAAATCGCAAGTTGCAACAGAACTCCCTCCGAAAGTTGAAAGTATTCATTATTGCGATATGACCGAAGAGCAAGAAAAACGCTACGAGGAAGCCAAATCCTATTATAGAAATATCATTTTGGAGCAAATTGAAGAAAAAGGTTTCGGAAAATCTCAAATGGCGGTATTGCAAGGTTTGACAAAATTACGTCAGTTAGCCAATCACCCACAAATGGTTGACCAAGATTATGTAGGCGATTCGGGCAAAAATGAAGAGGTATTACAAAAACTCGAAACCATCATCGAAGAAGGACATAAAGTACTGGTATTCAGTCAGTTTGTGAAGCATTTGGGTATTTATAAAAATTATCTTGAGAAAAACCACATTCGTTATTGTTATCTTGATGGCTCAACTACCAACCGCCAAGAGCAAGTAGATATTTTTCAGAATGATGATTCGATAAAAATTTTCTTGATTTCGTTGAAAGCAGGAGGCTTAGGCTTAAACCTGACAGCCGCCGAATACGTTTTCTTGCTTGATCCGTGGTGGAATCCTGCCATCGAAGCACAAGCAATTGATAGAGCTCACCGAATTGGGCAGCAAAATACTGTTTTTACCTATAAATTTATCACTCGTAATTCGGTAGAAGAGAAGATTCTTACTTTACAACGAAACAAACGTAAGCTTTTCGATAACCTAATTACTACCGAAGAAAACTTTGTAAAATCGCTTTCAAAAGATGATATTTTGAGTTTATTGGAGTAGAAATATTGAGTAATTGATTATATTTGTAAAAACAGAATGATTATGACCGATTTTAGATTCAAAATAAAAATTGAGAACGGAGGTGTTTTTATTCCATTGCAAGGCTTTGATAATCAAGAAGTTGAAATAGAATTGCACATTAAGCCATTGAATGATACAAAGGCAGGAGAAGCAAAAACCATAGCGGATGCGTTTTTTTCAAGGCTAAATCGTAATACTTCTATTAATTTTGATGAATTGAATGTTTATGAACAATAGAATATTTTTGGATAGTTCTATTTTGGTTGAAAAAGCAAAAGGAACAAAGGAAGAATTATTCGACTTTTTGATAGATAATAGTACCATTGAAAAATGTATCAATACAATCGTTTTGAGCGAATTTACGTACTATTTTTTAGCAATCGAAGGTTCAAGTTCTCCCCGAACTTTGAAAGAAAAGAAGATTATACCAACTATTCTTCAGCAAAATAATCCTATAATTCTATTAGAATTATTTACGTATCTGACTGATAGCCAAGCTATTGTAGGTACTTATCTTGATTTGATGCAAAAGTATAATTTACTCCCAAATGATGCACTAATCTTAGCTACCTGCAAAATACATCAAATTCAAAAAATAGTAAGCTTTGATTCAACAGATTTTGAAAAAGCTTGTCTTGGCGAAAATATAAAATTGGTTCAAAGGATTGAAGATTTACTCTGAAAAGAGTATTTCACCGCAATATTCCTAAATCCCAATCGACTTTAAAGAATTTTTGAGGCGGTTGGGTTTTTATGTAATTGGGCATATCTGAACTATAAAAAAAGGTCAAGCAAAATGCTCGACCTTTTGGTAAGAATATTTTTACTACTCCTTTTTCTTCAACCTTTCATTTTCTTCTTTAAGCAAGCGGATAACTTCATCTTTGCTTGCAAGCAAATCTCGGTAAAGTTCTCGTGCATCCATATTTATTTCGAAACCTTTGACCGAATTATCTTTATTATCTGAGTTATTGACAATTATTACGGTTGTTCCTTGTGGGATTAGTTCAGAGGCTTCTACTTTAAAAACCTCGGCGAGTTTAGGCAAATACTCAATTTTGAAGGTACTTAGGTCGCTTTCCCAGCGACTATAAGTATTTTGGCTTACACCAATAAAATCTGCTATTTCTTGTTGTGAAAGACGGTTTCGTTCTCGGAGTTTGTGAAGTTTAGTGCCAAATGTCATAGAATAAGTTGTTTATAAGTTGGATAAAATAGAATAATTTCAGCTAAATGTTATCAAAATAGGTGAAACTTATCGAATTAAAAAAGGCTTTTGTTAAAAAAAGTTTTGGAAGTTTGCACTATAATTTTTTGTTTAACTTTTATTATTTTAAAGTTCATTCACTTAAAAATCTAAAAAATCATGAAAGGATTACATTATTTATTATTTGCTTCAATCTTAATATCATCACTTCTATTACTATGTAATGATGCTGATTCAATTAAACCAAAACAAGTTCATCTTGTTTCTGTTAGTGTTAAATTCTAAGGAATTAGGAGTAAAAGAGTATAATTTAGACAGTAAATACATTTCTACTGATAGCCAGTTCGTTAATGTAATATTGTATCTTCATCAATTGCAGGAGATGTAAAAATGTCATTTTTAAATCGTGAAATTTTGAAACTTAGCTTTGTACCTGATAGTAAAATATCGAGCAAAAATGTTGAGTTAATACTTAATTATGATGAAATGTCATTAAGTTTTTTTGATGGCTCAAAAAATAATATTATCCGTTTGAGAAAAGAATATAATAGCGAAGAAGAATATAGAAAAACTCTTGAGATTTTTGACAAAAATAAAATATTGTTAAAGGTTTTACTTTCATCAAGTGATGATATGTTGGGAAATATAAATTTTAGGGGTTTTAAAAGAAAAGGGTCAAAAACAAATACGATTGAGAAAGATAGTTTTATGTCCTCAAATTATTGTCCTCAAGGTGGGAACTATCAAACTGAAACTGTTTTTGCATCTACACAATCCTTGGGAACTACTCAATCTTCATATAATTTGCAATTCTCTTGTAATAATTCAAGTTGTTATTGTGTGCCAAACTACCATTTGAAAAGATTGTATGTGTATTTATAATGAGTATGGATGTTCTTGTACATCAAGAGGATGTTCTTATGGAAATTAATAATTATATGAATACAAATGTGAGTTCTCCGAAAATAGCTAAAAAGTATCGGAGAACTCAAATGTATAAAGTACATTTACGAAAATTGTAAGTTTTTACTGTCGAATCAATCAAATTTTGAGTCTTTGCATATTATTGATAATCAGCTATTTTATATAATTTATGTTATGGGAATGGAAGAAATATTATATGTATCATTAATAATACTAATTAAATTGGCATTATTATTTTTGGTTTTCGTTGCTTTTAAGAAAGCATATAGTTTTTTGAAAAAATATATTGAGTAAAGGTACAATTTCTTATCTTGAAATAAAGTGAGAGACTGTAAATTAAACTTTTACTAACACAGTTTAATTTACAGTCCCTCTGTTCGGCGAAGTATTCACTTCGTCGGGGATCCGTTCTCGGAACGGTATTCGATTATCTACCACAAAAAAGGTCTAGCAAAATGCTCGACCTTTTTTGTGTTTTATCTAAATAGAACAAGAATTCTAAATTTTCATTTTTTCATTAATTAAACTTACTCTCTACGTTGCTTCGATGCCTCCTGTTATTTTTTCTTTTCGGCTGCTGCTTCGAGTTCTGCTTTGCTACCAAACCATATTCACTAAATCTTGATAGTTTTCAAATTTTTCATCTGCTGTAATTATTATGAAATTTTCGGCAATCGCTGTGGCGATAATTAATCTATCAAAAGGGTCTTTGTGGTTGGAGATTTGTGGTAAATCGGCGTATTTTTCTAAATGATTTACCATTATTGGCAGTAATTCTAAGCCAACTGTATCTATTTCTTTTTGAAAAGTACTAATTGAGTTCTCGGTGTTTAATTTTCCAATATTCTTTTTGATAGCAATTTCATAGAGTGAAATAATACTTACGACACATTGGTTATCTGTATTCTCAATTATCCTTTGCACATTTTGAGGAATATTATCACTATCATCAAGCATCCATAAAAGTACGTGTGTATCTAATAAATACTTCATTTACATATAGTCTTTTAAATCTTCTAACGGTTCGTTGAAGTCACCAGGAACAGTAATTGTGCCTTTTAAGGTGCCAAAAGGGCGTTTTTTTAGCTTTACAGGATTTGTTTCATTTTCCAAAAAAGTTACAAAAATTTTTGTCCTGTTTTTAATTGTGGGGATTTCATCAAAAATTACCCTCCCATTTTCATAAATTCCTTCAATTGTTGTTAGCATCTTTCTCTTATTTTTTTCAAATATAGTAAATTCTTGATTTTTTAATCTTTTCGTGCGAGAAAATATCATTATTACAAAAAAGGTCAAGCAAAATGCTCGACCTTTTTTGTGTTTTATCCAAAGAGAATAAGAATTCTAAATTCTCAATTTTTCATTAATTAAACATACTCTCTGCGTTGCTTCGATGCCTCTTGAGCTTTTTTCTTTTCGGCTGCTGCTTCGAGTTCTGCTTTGCTACCAACGATAATGTTTTGGTATTTACGGTTACCTGTTCCAGCAGGAATCAAGTGACCAACGATAACGTTCTCTTTCAAACCTTCGAGTGTATCACGCTTACCTCTTACGGCAGCTTCTGATAACACTTTGGTAGTTTCTTGGAACGATGCCGCTGACATAAATGATTCCGTACCCAACGATGCCGTAGTGATACCTTGTAATGTCGGGCGAGCAACCGCTGGCATAGCATCACGAACCACGAGTTGTGCTAAGTCAGCACGCTTCAATCGGCTATTTTCGTCACGCATTTCACGTCCTGTAATAATCTGACCTGGCTTGTACTTATCAGAAGCACCAGCATCCATTACTACTTTTTTGTCCAAAATCTTATCGTTTCCTGCACGTACCAACCACTTGTCAATCATTTGATTATCCAAGAAGAGCGTATCACCTGAGTCGATAACCTCTACTTTTTGCATCATTTGGCGAACAATCGTTTCGATATGCTTATCAGAGATTTTTACACCCTGTTGGCGATATACGGCTTGTACTTCGTTTACTAAGTACTCTTGTACTGCGGTTGGCCCTTTGATACGAAGAATATCGGCTGGCGTGATAGCTCCATCTGAAAGTGGGTCACCTGCCAAAACGAAGTCTCCGTCTTGTACTAAGAATAATTTCGACAAAGGCACCATGTATTTCATCTTGATACCATCTTTTGCTTCCACAAAAATCTCACGATTACCACGCTTGATCGAACCGTATTGTACGATACCGTCAATCTCAGAGACAACCGCAGGATTTGAAGGGTTACGAGCCTCAAACAATTCAGTGATACGAGGCAAACCACCCGTGATGTCACGGTTCATGTTTATGGCACGAGGAATCTTAGCTAAGATTTGTCCAGCTTTTATAATTTTGCCATCTTCCACCGTCAAACGAGCCAATACTGGCAAGTTATAGGCTTTTTCTTCTTCACCATTGGTTGTTTTTACGATGATAGACGGGTTTTTAGCACGGTCTTTCGATTCGATGATAACTTTATCACGGAAACCAGTTTGTTCATCGGCTTCTTCTTTGTAAGTTATATTCTCTTCGATTGCATCGTATTCTACAATTCCATCAATATCTGAAAGGATAACGGCGTTGAATTGATCCCAGTGACACATTATGTCACCTTTGCTTACTTTTTGTCCGTCTTTTACTTCCAAAGTTGCACCGTAAGGTACGTTATTAACGATAAGTACGTTGTTTGAACCAGTTTCGATGATACGAATCTCACCACGACGACCCAAAACAGTAGTAATTTCGTTACCTTCACGGTCGCTTGACTGTACGGTACGCATTTCTTCAAGTTGGATTGTTCCTGCAAATTTCGCTTTGATGTTTGCTTCCGAAGCAACGTTTTGGGCAGTACCACCTGTGTGAAATGTACGTAGTGTAAGCTGAGTACCAGGCTCACCGATTGACTGAGATGCAATTACACCAACTGCTTCACCACCTTCCGACATTCGGCCAGTTGCCAAGTTGCGTCCATAACATTTCGCACAAACACCCGTCTGTGTTTCGCAAGTTAATACCGAGCGGATTTCAACTGTTTCGATAGAAGTATCGTCGATTTCGTTAGCAATTTCTTCCGTGATTTCTTCGCCAGCTTTTACGATAAGTCTTTTTGTTAATGGGTCGATTACATCATAAACCGAAGTACGGCCTAGTATACGCTCAGAGAGTGGCTCAACGATGTCTTCGTTGTCTTTCAAAGCTGAAACCTGAATACCACGTAAGGTTCCGCAATCTACTTCGTTCACAACTACGTCTTGAGCAACATCGTGCAAACGACGAGTTAAGTAACCAGCATCGGCAGTTTTTAGAGCTGTATCGGCCAAACCTTTACGAGCACCGTGTGTTGAGATAAAGTATTCGAGTACATCTAGACCTTCTTTAAAGTTAGACAAGATTGGGTTTTCGATGATTTCTCCAACCGACCCTTGAATATTCTTTTGTGGTTTCGCCATCAAACCTCTCATACCACCCAACTGACGCACTTGCTCTTGCGAACCACGTGCTCCAGAGTGCATCATCATATAAATTGGATTGAAACCAGCTTGGTCATCTTCCAATTGTTTCAATAGAATTACACGCATCGAACTATTTACACGTCCCCAAATATCAATGATTTGGTTATAACGCTCACGCTCAGTAATGATACCGAACATATAGTTGTTTTGTACTTCTTCTACTTCTTTTTTAGCATCATTAACGAGTTTTGGTTTTTCAGCAGGAACAATGATATTGTCCAAACCGATTGATAAACCACCACGGAAGGCTGTTTGATAACCCAATTGCTTGATGTCATCTAAGAATTGTGCTGTACGAGCATAGCCTGACTCTTTGAATACTCGACCAATAAGCTGTTGTAGCTTTTTCTTAGTCAATAATTCGTCAAGATATCCTACTTCTTCTGGCACACATTGGTTAAATAAGATGCGTCCTGCAACGGTATCAACGATTTTCCAAACCAATTCACCTTTTTCGTTTTTTACTTTCACACGACATTTGATGTAAGCATGTTTTGAAACCGCTCCTTCATTCATAGCAATGATTACTTCTTCTGCAGAATAAAATGTAATACCTTCGCCTGGCTCTTTATTAGTCGGAGTCGATTTACGTCCTTTTGTTACGAAGTAAAGTCCCAAAACCATGTCCTGAGAAGGTACCGTAATTGGAGCTCCGTTTGCAGGGTTCAAAATATTATGAGCAGCCAACATCAAAATTGAAGCCTCCATAATAGCTTCCTGACCAAGCGGCACATGAACGGCCATCTGGTCACCGTCAAAGTCAGCGTTGAAGGCTGTACAAACGAGTGGGTGCAATTGGATTGCTTTTCCTTCTACCAATTTAGGTTGGAAAGCTTGGATACCAAGTCTGTGGAGGGTAGGGGCACGGTTCAAAAGAACAGGATGTCCTTTCAATACGTTTTCCAAAATATCCCAAACTACTGCATCTTTTCTATCAACAATCTTCTTTGCAGACTTTACAGTCTTAACGATTCCACGTTCAATTAACTTTCTGATAATGAACGGTTTGAAAAGTTCGGCTGCCATATCTTTTGGTAAACCGCATTCGTGAAGTTTCAATTCTGGCCCTACAACGATTACCGAACGACCAGAATAATCGACACGCTTTCCAAGTAAGTTTTGACGGAATCGTCCTTGCTTTCCTTTCAACATATCAGAAAGTGATTTCAAGGCACGGTTTCCTTCTGATCGAACAGCGTTTACTTTACGAGAGTTGTCGAACAACGAGTCAACCGCCTCTTGCAACATACGTTTTTCATTACGTAAGATTACTTCTGGTGCTTTGATTTCTAACAAACGCTTTAAACGGTTGTTACGAATAATCACACGACGGTAAAGGTCATTTAAATCAGAAGTGGCGAAACGACCACCATCTAGTGGCACTAAAGGACGCAATTCTGGTGGAATAACTGGCACCATACGGATAATCATCCACTCTGGTTTATTTTCGATACGAGTGTTAGCATCACGCAAAGCTTCTACAATTTTCAAACGTTTTAAGGCATCGGCCTTACGTTGTTGTGAAGTATCGGTAGCTGCAGCGTGACGAAGATCGTACGATAATTGGTCTAATTCAAGGCGAGAAAGCATCATTTCTAAAGCTTCAGCACCCATTTTGGCGATAAATTTATTAGGGTCTTTATCGTCGAGCATTTGGTTATCACGTGGCAATTTGTCCATGATGTCCAAATATTCTTCTTCAGTCAAGAAGTCGTTTTTAGCAACGCCATCTTCACCTTTCAAACCTGGTTGGATAACGACGTATCTTTCATAGTAAATAATTTGGTCGAGTTTCTTCGACGACATACCTACTAGGTAACCAATTTTGTTTGGTAAACTACGGAAGTACCAAATATGAGCCACAGGCACAACGAGTTCGATGTGTCCCATACGTTCACGACGTACTTTCTTTTCAGTAACTTCTACGCCACAACGGTC
>Ga0114967_10000592_pt1 | contig 31215 bp, 35 predicted proteins | sample M_130628_MF_Meta_FD_92639 | JGI IMG/M metagenome (GOLD analysis project Ga0114967, IMG submission 92639) | Freshwater microbial communities from Lake Montjoie, Canada to study carbon cycling - M_130628_MF_MetaG | ecosystem: Environmental > Aquatic > Freshwater > Lake | place: Lake Montjoie...
ACATCGTGAACGACCCTGCGTTGGAGACAGCGCGGCGTGACCTCGAACAAGTACTGGTTGGTGTAACACCGACTGAGTTACGTAGGAACGAGGCTGTGCGTCAAGATGTCAAGAAGAACGTCGATGCAATCTTAAGTAAATTCAGTTTCTAAGAAGAGGGAACACTCATGCCTAACATCCAGACAGCGCTGTCCACGGCGCTTTCAACGTGGGAACAAGACGATAAACGAATCCAACAGGAGAAGCAAGTGCCAAAGAACATATTCACACCAACCAACAACGTGACGCTTGAGACATTCAACTACGTGCGAGACAACCCAAACAAACTCAGCAGCGAGATACGAGATGCCATGAGACAGCGAGGGTTCAACGTGGGGTCAGTGGGTTCGCTTATCACGCAGTTCACAAAGCAAGGGCGGTTTATAAGAGACCACAACAACAGATACCACGCCACTGCGCGTGAGTACACGCCGTTGAAGTCAACGAAAAAGTTCCGATCAGAAGGCAAGCGCACGAACAAGATAGTGCAGATCAAGACCAAGACACCCAGCGCAGGCATCACCGCTTTGCATGTCGATACTACGCCCAAGGTCAAGCCATCGTGGGATGTAGACACAGTGCTCGACACCATGAGTATTTTGCAGGCACGCACCTTGTACGATGCCCTCAAGAAAATATTCGGAGGTTGATATGTGGGATGTACTAATAACTGTGGTACTGATGGGCTTCGGTGCAGTCGCGCTGATTGCTATCTGTGCTTTGTTTGGTTGGGCGATATTCTTTATGCAGAACGGAGGGCGTGATGACTGAGTTCAACAAACCAAGACCAGAAGAAGATTGGGATGCGCTTGCTGAGAAGGTACTCGGACGCGCCCAAGACCGTGCGTACGCCGAGTACGCCAAGCTGAACGGCGATAGCCTGAACCCGAAGCGCCAGCTTGCCCAAACAGATTACGGATTGCTTGAACACAAGCTGGCCGTATACGAAGTGCAAAGACGAAACCAAACCATCGAAGAAGTGGCGCTGCACATTGAGAAGCTCAAAGGCTTTGGGCAGGACACCATCAGTTCGTTGGCAATCTATATCAGGGAGATGAAGAAATGAACATTGACGAAGAAAAGTTTTTGTATGAAGTGGCGACTCGATCAAAAAACCCATCAATGATGCAGCGCATCATCATGGCAGCAATTTCTGGCGTAAAGCTTCATGCAGAAGAAGTGCGACATCATGCGGTTGACATGGAGACAGTGGCGAGCATGGCGCTGAACACACGACTGTTTAAAGGCAATGAGACATTCATAGCTGACAAGCTGGAGAAGTGGAAACACATGAACAGCAATCGTTGGGACGATCAAATCAAGAGACTTCGGGAGAAAGCAAAATGAACAACCCACCAGCATTTCCAGACGGACTAGGCAATAAAGGCATGACCTTGCGTGATTACATGGCGGCAAAGGCTATGCAAGGCTTGTGTGCAAGCCCAGCAGGTATGGAATGGGCTAACAGCCGCTTGGCGGCAGAAGCCTACGACCTAGCAGACGCAATGATGAAAGCGAGGGAAGCATGAGTGAATACAAATTCCAAATAACACCTGAGCAATCTGACTGGCAGTGCTATATGTTTGGCAACAGACCCGGCGCTTGGGGCATCGTGTACCGCCCAATAAAGGGCAGGGTTCCAAACTTGTTTGTGCGCTGGATGATGCGTATCTTCTTTGATTGTTTGTGGGTGAAGGATAAAGCATGACACAAGATGAAATCATTGAGATGTATCTGCAAGTCTCAAAAGAATTATGTAATGACACCGAATGGTGTTGGGCGGGTGTTGGTGAACCTTTGCAGATGTTTGCCAAACTGGTAGCCGCCAAAGAACGTGAAACCTGTGTAAAGTTGTGTGAGGAAGAACAAGAATATTGGGGTTGGGGAACTGCTTTTGATGCCGCAGCACTAATAAGAGCCAGAGGAGAACAAGCATGACAAAAGAAGCATTGAAGCTGGCACTTGATGCACTAGAAACAGAATTGTCTATTGATTGGACAAACAATGATGAGTTCAACAAATCAGCAGAAAAAATGCACGAAGCCATTAAGGTCATCAAAGAAGCCTTGGCACAAGAGCAAGAACCTAGTGGTCACTTTCTAGATTTTGCATACTCCGACAGCATTGCTTATGTCCATGTGTACGATCAATTTAGAAAAGGACAACAGTTCTACAAAGCCCCACCACAGCGCACATGGGTAGGGCTGACAGAGGAAGAAATCGGTGATGAGTATGTGCGTTTTGAAGTATCAAAGGGTGGATTTAACAGATTTGAATATGCCGTCCGAGCCATTGAAGCCAAACTCAAGGAGAAGAACACATGACATTCCAAGAGCAAATCAAAGCCCTGCCTGAAGCGGAGAGAGTGAAGTTCTTTCAAGCAATCATGGCGGTGGTTGACGCAGGCTACAAAGCAGGAGTGCCGCCCGAGGAGTTGGCAAAGATGTACGCCGACACATATAAACAAGTGGAGAAGAACAATGGGTGAACGACTGATGGCAAAGCTAGACAGGCTTGGCGCTGAAGCTGGCATTAAACAAATGACACCGGAGATGTACAGGTTTGCACAGCTACTCAACGATGACAAGCTAAAGCAGTGGGATGAATGGCGCTCACAGCGCACATGGGTCGGACTGACGGATGATGAAGTAGAAAGCTACTGGGACTGGGAGGATTTTCAAACAGGGGCGGGGCGTTCAACCATATTTGAAATGGTGCGTGACATTGAAGCCAAACTCAAGGAGAAGAACACATGACAACGGCTTACAACAGGATTGATCGCATATTGCGGGAAAAACTCAGTGACGATGATTACCCAAAATATAAAGAAGAACTAGATGCAATATGTCAAGCAAAAATACAGCGCACATGGGTAGACCTAACGCGCACACAAATTCAGAATGTTTATTTTGAAATCTTAAAAGAACATCGCGGCGGTCATCAGATGCAAGGGCAGCTTGCGTTTGGGGAGGCTTTGCAAGCCAAGATCAAGGAAGTCAACAGATGAAGTTCAAGAATCATCCGGCATTCCCTACGCACGAAGCTAAAGACTCAGGCAGGGCTGGCATATCAACGCTAGATTATTTTGCAGCTAAAGCCATGCAGTCACTTGTTGATGCTGCGCCAGAAGGGTATGAGTTGGACTATGACGACATCGCAAGAACGGCATACAAACAGGCGAAAGCCATGATGAAAGAGAGACAAACATGACACAAGATAAACATGAATGGCATTGCAGATGCGTGGACTGTCTTGAGGTAAAACTTAAACAGGCCAACGAAGAAATAGTAATGCTACACAAAGTCTGTGCCAGTAAAAAACAACGTTGGGTTGATTTAAACGAAGATGAAGTTTTGCGCTTGTGGCAGGCGTGCAAGATACCCGTGCATCTTGAGAAGCCGAATGACATTGGTCATAGGTTTGCACGGGCGCTTAGTTTTGGTTTGCGTGAGGTTAACTATTATGCGTTTTGTATTGACGCAAGAGAGGAGAAGAACACATGACACAGGAAGAAGCATTACGCAGAGCTATCGAAGCTTTAGAAAACATTAAAGCCGACCGACAAATTATTCCAACATCGGGATTAATTTCAGCACTCAAGGAAGCCCAACCACGCAAATGGGTAGGGCTGACGGAGGGTGAACAAGTTTTGCTTGCTCGGGACTACGGTGACACACCGCTTACTTTGATTTACGCAGTGGGAAATATGTTGAAGGAGAAGAACGGTGCTTGAAACAATCAGAACATTCTGGGGTAAGGTGCGCGGGTTGCGTGGTGAGCGTAGGACGGTAATTGAACAAGGAACAATGTGGCGCTGCACAAAGTGCCAGCTTATTTTTGTAACCAAGACAGCAGGAGAACAACATCAATGCCAAGACCAAAGAGTGAACTGACCAAATCAGGCAAAGCAGTAGGCATACGATTAACAGAATGGGAGTATCAAGAATGGATCAAACTTGGGGGGACAAAATGGCTGAGAGCCGCGCTAAAAGAAAACAAACAAAAGACCGTCCGGTCTTCGATGGAGTCCGTGAGTACAACGACTGGAACCCGTTCGAGCGCGTAGACCCCGCAGTCATTGCAGACATTCACAAACGCCACGATCACAACAAGATCGTACATACACTGGAAGATACAGAGGAGGAAGAAAATGGACAAACACTTTAACGGCACACGGGCTGACGACTTACAGATCAGCGGCAACCACTACAAAGAGATGGCAGTGCAGCCGTGGGAACTGATGGAGTCAGTGCTGACACACGAGGAGTTCGTCGGCTATCTGAAGGGTAACGTCATCAAGTACGCACTGCGTGCTGGACGCAAAGACGGCAGCGATGACTTGGGTAAGTGCAGGCACTACATGATGAAACTCAAAGAAGTACAGAACAAGGGCTAGGCGGTATACAGTTGTGATGTGTGTAAGCCTAGTAGATGCGACCACAACATCACGGACAGCAGTGGTGCCTAGCCTTTGGATTACTACTGCTGTTCGACTTTCCAACCGCGAAGCGAGGGGGCGCGGAATCTACTTGACCCCCTCACCAATTCAAAGGAAACTGTATGGCATCGACACCGGAAGTAAAAGTAAAAAAGCAAATCAGGAAGTTGCTGGATGAGCTTGGCGTGTACTACGCTATGCCAATAGGCACAGGCTACGGCAACTCAGGGGTGCCAGACTTTCTGGTATGCGCCAAGGGTGTGTTCATTGGCGTGGAAGCAAAGGCAGGGAAGAACAAACCCACCCTGCTTCAAGAAGAACATCTGCGCCGCATACGAAGCGCAGGGGGAGTGGCAATGGTAATTAACGAAGACAACATAAACGAACTCAGAAAGGTATTGACATGAACGAAGAAGAACGTATGGAAGCTCGATTGGCAGCAATGTCAGACGAAGAAAAAGCACACTTCAAGATGGTGGTGCTTGAACTCATCCAGTGCTACGGCCCTGATGGGAAGCAAGCGGTCATCCTGTTTCACGGTAGCGACAAGCTGGGCGGTATCGTCACACTCAACTGCAACGAGATGGAGGCGGCAGAACTTATGCTGGAAGCCAACGATTTTTTCGGCTACTTGAACGTTATTGGCGCACCCCCAAAGGAGGCATTTAATTGACTAAACCATTTGACCGCATCATCACCACCGACTTCGAGACTCGGTGGGACAAGCGTGACTACACGTTATCAAAGATGACAACAGAGGAGTACATCCGTGATAAGAGATTCAAAGCGTTTGGAGCATGCGTACATGAATTCGGAAGCAGTAGTCCAATTGAATGGGTTGGAGGAGATGGACTACGTGAATACTTTTCTGGAGTCGACTGGGGACGAACCGCCGTGCTTGCGCACAACGCACAGTTCGATGCATCCATTATGGAGTGGGTGTACAACGCCAGACCAGCATTCATCTTCGACACACTATCAATGGCACGCGCTTTACGCGGCGTGGAAGTTGGCAACTCCCTTGCGAAGCTGGCGCTCGACTTTGGACTTGAACCTAAAGGAACGGCAGTACACAGCACCGACGGTTTGATCGACCTCACCCCTGAAATTGAACAAGAACTTGCCGAGTACTGCGCCCATGATGTGTACCTGTGCGAAGAAATTTTCAAGCGATTCTCAGCCGGTTATCCCAAATCCGAACTACGACTGATCGACATGACGCTCAAGATGTACACACGCCCAACACTTGAGCTTGACAGCAAGATGTTGATACAAGCACTATCAGAAGAAGGAGAACTACGTGAAGGATTACTTCAACGCCTCGGCATACAAGAGGCTGAGCTTGCGTCGAACCCGAAGTTTGCTGATGTACTTCAAAGCCTCGGGGTTACTCCCCCGACTAAGGTCAGTAAAACTACCGGCAAAACGGCGTTCGCTTTTGCCAAGAACGATGCCCTCTTCCAAGCGTTACTCAATGGTGAACGTGAAGACGTTGCCCTCCTTTGTGAAGCACGCCTTAAAGTTAAATCCACGACAGAACGAACGAGGGCACAGCGATTTCTTGACATCAGTCAGCGCGGCAAACTACCGGTTCCGCTATCGTATTACGGTGCTCTCTCGGGCCGCTGGACGGCAGCAAAGGGTAGTGCCATCAACATGCAAAACCTCAAGCGCGGAAGTTTCCTACGCAAAGCAATTATGGCTCCCGAAGGCTACCAGCTCGTCGTGGGTGATCTCTCACAAATTGAACCGCGAGTCCTCGCGTGGCTTAGTGACTACCACGAGATGCTTGACATCTTCAGGGCTGATGGTGACCCTTACGCCGCTTTCGGTGCACAGATGTTTAACATACCCGGACTCACTAAGGTCAGCCACCCAGACTTGCGACAGTCTGCTAAGAGCGCGTTACTTGGTTGCGGGTACGGTCTCGGCTGGGCTTCGTTTGCGTCCCAGCTTCTTGTTGGCTTCCTTGGTGCGCCGCCTGTCAGGTACTCTAAGGACTTTGCCAAAGCACTCGGTGTAAGTTCTGAGTACGCAAAAGAGTTTGCCAAGTGGGACGGCAACGACACCAAGCTATTTGACATCCCCCACACTTGTTCTGATAAAGATTTGCTGGTGCATGCCCTTGCCGCCAAGGCAATCATAGACACCTACCGCCAGACCGCTTGGCCTATTGTGTCGATGTGGGGGTTGTTCAGTGAGCTTATACACAGATGTTTGTATATGGGTAAAGAGTACACCTACAAGTGTTTGACATTCCGCAAGGGTGAGATAGAATTGCCAAACGGAATGAAACTTCTGTATCCCAACCTGCGTCTTGAACAAGGTGACAACGGCAAACCGCAGTGGGTGTACGGCGAACACGCAACGAAACTATACGCAGGTAAGATAACGAATAATGTGACGCAAGCGCTTGCCAGAATCGTGATGACGGATGGCATGTTGAGGGTAGCGAAGAAGTACCCCATCGCTGGCACAGTACACGACGAGTTGATCGCCGTTGTACCGGATGAAGAAGTTGTTGACGCGAAGACTTGGGTCTTGGCGCAAATGACTATGGAGCCGAGTTACATGCCGGGGATACCTCTGGCCGCTGACGGTGGTGCACACCGTAGGTACGGGTTAGCAAAATCATGAGGAGAAGCACATGAAGATACCCAAGAAAATAACAGTGGGCACCAAGACCTACGCAATCATCAAGGTCAGGAAAGCAAAGACAAAGAACACCCTTGCCGCGATTGACTATCAGCACGGCATCATCTGGATGGCAACACACGACATGCAGGACAACAGGCTAGGCAACGCAGAGATGACTGACACGTTCTGGCATGAGTTGACGCACGCAGTACTTCACGACATGGGGCACGACCTGTGTTACGACGAGAAGTTTGTGACAGCGTTTGCCAACCGCCTATCCCTATCTGTGGACTCAGCCCAACTATGAAAAAGCTAGCATGGTCACACTCCTCCCTCAAAGACTTTGAGGGTTGTCAGCGCCGCTACCAAGAAGTCAAGGTACTCAAGAACTACCCGTTCACAGAGACTGAAGCAACGCGGTACGGCAATCAAGTCCACGAAGCATTGGAGTTGTACGTCAAGGAGGGCAAGCCAATACCTCCTGCGTACGCACAGTTCCAACCTGTGGTGGATGCGTTGCTGAATAAGTCTGGCCGTAAGCTGGCAGAGTACGAGATGGCGTTGACCACAGACCTATTGCCAACGAAGTGGAAAGCGGATAACGTATGGGTGCGTGGTATCGCAGACCTGTTAATTGTTGATGACGAAAACCTGACCGCATGGGTGGCAGACTACAAGACCGGCAACAACAAATACCCAGACCGCGATCAGCTTGTGCTCATGTCTATCATGGTGTTCGCACACTTCCCCCACATACGCAGGGTTAACTCTGCGTTATTGTTTCTTGTAAAGAATGACATTGTGAAAATGACAATGACCGCAGACGATGCAAAGAAACATTGGTGGAGCTACCGTGAACGCTACGCTCGGCTAGAAGCATCTTTTGCAAACGATGTTTGGAACCCAAATCAAACGCCTCTGTGCGGTTGGTGTCCGGTGAAAACATGCGAGTTCAATCCAAAACACTAAGGAACACTCATGCCTTATAAAAATCCAGAAGACCGTGCGTCGTACGCCAAGTACGAACAGAAACCAGAGATCATTAAAAAACGAGCCGCTCGAAACAAAGCACGCGCAATGCTTATGAAAGAAGGACTCGTACACAAAGGAGATGGAAAAGATGTCGACCATAAACAACCCCTATCTAAAGGCGGGACTACAAAGCGCAGCAATCTCAGTGTCAAGTCCGCTTCAAATAACCGCAGCTTCGCACGGAAGTCTGACCACAGCATCAAGTAACGGGGTAGTGAGAGCGAAGCATTTTATTGACAGTGAAGTCACAACTGCAATGCTTGAATCCGATGCGTTCACTATCCCTGTCAGCAGACTAATTGATGTGTGGGTAACACGTTTTGGAAACAAGTGGATAGACATAGAAACTTTAGAGGGCGATGAGTTCTTTAACAGTGCGTTCAAGAGACTTAAACAACTCGGAGAAGTTGAAGTCCATTTTTTAACAGACAGAGCGCGGTACGTGTGCCGCATGCCAGAGCAATAACAGGAGAAGCAAATGGGAAGAATGAAAGACTTAGGTCAACAACTGCAAGACAAATTAGATGCTTACGCTAACGCAGCACAAGGAGCACGAAATGCAGGTATGCAGAACATGGGCATGCAAGCAGCACAGAATCAAGCAGCACAGAATGTGTATGGGGGAAGACTAGTAAAACAAAGATCACAAATAGAAAGCAACATGCGCGGCGTAGACGACCCCAACAAACGTGAAGCGTATGCCATCCCACTATCAAGACTGGTAGATATGTGGCGTATAAAGTTTGAGGATAAGTGGGTAGACGTGTCTGAGCTAGACGAAGAGTTCTGGTCGGACGCATCGGGAAGACTCCACAGAAACAAACTCATGGAAGAAGTCGAGTTCAATGGTAGCAACACGCCGTGGGCACGACTGAAGGAAGATGCTTAATGGAGATCGTTGACAACAAAGCGCTGATACTGCGCACACGCGACCCAAACAAATACAGCATCATTCCAAAACACAAGGTACTCAGCGAAGAAGATGGCATCTATCAAGTTGCTGTGTACTGGGGACTTGATGAGAGCAGAGTGCTGAAGAACCTCGGTGTCAAAGATGTACCGTCTCCAATCAAAGGACGCTATGGTTGGCCGGGCAAGTACAAGCCTATGGCTCACCAGATTGAGACAGCGGCATTCTTGACACTGCATCGCAGAGCGTTCTGTTTTAACGACCCCGGCACTGGTAAGACGCTGTCTGCGTTGTGGGCGGCTGACTACTTGATAGAGCGTTCAGAAGTTCGCAGAGTGTTGGTGTTATGTCCCCTATCAATCATGCACAGCGCGTGGATGGGCGACATCATGAACAGCACCATGCACAGAAGCGCCATTGTTGCTCACCATCAACAAGCATCACGCCGCATAGAGATGATTCAACGTGACTACGAGATCGTCATTGCAAACTACGATGGACTGAACCTAATCGCTGATGAGATACGAAACGATGGCCGCTTTGATTTGATTATTGTTGACGAAGCCAACGCATACAAGAACCCATCAACACGGCGTTGGAAAGCTTTGGCATCAATCATCAAGCCTGAGACATACCTGTGGATGATGACTGGCACTCCTGCATCGCAGTCGCCTGTTGATGCTTATGGTCTTGCGCGTTTGGTTAACCCAAGCGGTGTGCCGAAGTTTCAGACAGCGTGGCGCGACAAGGTGATGAACAAGATCAGCATGTTCAAGTGGGCACCAAAAGATAACGCACGGCCTCTTGTGTACGAAGCACTGCAACCAGCAATTCGTTTCACAAAAGATCAGTGCCTTGACTTGCCGCCAGTAATCACAGTGACACGCGAAGTGCCGATGACACCGCAACAAAACAAATACTATCGAATGCTGAAAGAGCAGATGATGGTGCGTGCGGCAGGGGAAATCATCAGCGCAGTCAACGCGGGTGTTGCGGTAAACAAGCTGCTACAAATATCCTGCGGTGCCGCGTACACAGACGACAGGGAGGTTGTGGAGTTCGACGCATCTCCTCGCCTACACGTGCTGGACGAAGTGCTTGAGGAGACTGAACGCAAAGTCATCATCTTTGCGTTGTTCCGTTCCAGCATCGACACCATAGTGACGCACCTCAGCAAGCAAGGCTATGCCGTGGGACAGATTCATGGCGACGTGAGCGCCAGCAAACGTGGACAGATCATCGGCGACTTTCAGACCACTGACAGGATACGCGTGCTGGTCTTGCAACCACAAGCAACAGCGCACGGGATTACCCTAACTGCCGCAGACACTGTTGTGTTCTTTGGGCCACTGATGAGCGTGGAGATGTACACGCAATGTATCGCTCGCGCTGATCGTAAGGGTCAAGACTCTGACAAAGTTACTGTGGTACACATTGAGTCAAGCCCGATTGAGAAAAAACTATTCAAGGCTATGGAGGGTAAAGTTGACGAGCATAAACTGCTTGTAAACATGTTTGACAGTGAAGTAAAAAATATTTAAAGAAAGGAGTTGCATTGGATTTTGTTCCGTGTATGATGTTAAACGTTAGACAAAACAACAGGAGAAGCAAGTGACTACAACAATAGACGATGACGCTCCCGCACAAGAGGAGCACAACGAATTAACCACTGTCCCTATGGACAAGTTGGCTAAGGTGTACCGTAAGATGGCGGCTCGAATTCAAGAGCTGACTCAAGCGTACGAAAACGAAGTTGAGGAAATCAAGCGGCAACAAGACACCGTGAAGATCGCACTCAAAGATCAGATGCTTGCACTGGGCATGTCCTCTGTGCGCACTGACCAAGGCACTGTGGTGTTGTCAACAAAGACACGCTACAACACACAAGACTGGGATTCATTCAAGACATTCGTGCTTCAACACGAAGCCGTTGACTTGTTGGAGAAGCGTATTGCGCAGACCAACATGGCGACATTTCTTGAAGACAACCCCGGCCTCGTACCACCCGGATTGAACTCATTAACTGAGTACGCAATCTCTGTTCGCAAACCAACCAAGTAATCAGGAGAAATATCACATGACTAATGTGACGCTTTTTAACAAAGCAAACGTACCCGCGTTTGCAAAGAATCGTGAGGGCATGTCCTCAGTTGCCAAAGCTTTGGCTGGCGGCAGTGTGGATACAAGTAAACGTATCTCAATCAAAGGCGGTGTGTTCCGTCTGTACAGCGGCGGTAAAGAAATCGCTTCAATCGAAGAACGCTATCTGGACGTTGTGTTCGTTGCCGCTGCGCCAGACATTGGCCGCGTGTTCTACGCCAAGTCCTACGATGGTGAGGTGTCTGCGCCTGACTGCTGGTCGGCTGATGGTAAGACACCCTCTATTGATGCTGGCAACAGACAGCATTCCAACTGCAAAGACTGCCCACAGAATATTGCAGGGTCTGGTCAGAACAACAGCCGCGCATGCCGCTTCCAGCAACGTGTTGCCGTAGTGTTAGCCAACGATATGGATGGCGACATTCTTCAGTTGACCCTGCCAGCTAAGTCCATCTTTGGTGATGGTGAAGGCGACAACCGTCCGTTGAAGGCGTACGTCAAGTGGTTGATGGCGCAACAAGACCCCATTGACCCCAGCTTGGTCGTGACGCGTCTGAAGTTTGATACCAAGTCGGAAAGCCCGAAGCTGTTCTTCAAAGAGATGCGCTGGTTGAACGATGACGAGTATGAGACAGTTTCCGCAAAAGCCGCTTCCCCCGAAGCCCAGCGTGCCGTTTCTATGACTATGCCGAAACCCGCTACGGTGGCGGCTCCACTGGCTATTGCTGGCAAACGTCCTATGGGTGACTTGACCAAAGAGGAAGACGCACCTACCTACGAGCCGATTGCGGATAAAGCTGAGAAAGCCAAAGCAAAAACCAAGGCCGCGCCTGCTGCGGAGGAAGAAAGCGAAGAACCGACTGTGCGTAAGGAAGAGAAGAAGCCGAATGCCGTGCCTGCCAAGAAATCAAACTTGGCTGCAATGGTTGACGATTGGGAAGAAGAATAAGGAGGAGGGGGCTTCGGCCCCTTACAACATGGCTTACTCACAACAAACAATCAACATGGTCATGAAAGCGCCGAAGACGTTGGGTAACCAACTCGGGCGCTGGGCTGTTCACCACAACTTCTCTGTCGTAAGAATCTCTCAAGCACTTGGCGTTTCACGTCAATCTGTTTACAACTGGTTCGGCGGTGGCGAAGTTTTTGTAGCTTACCGGCCATCGGCAAGCTCACTTCTCAAAATCCTACAAACATCAAGCACAGCCGACGAGGCTTGGAGAAAAACATGCAAGGCATTCAACCTAAGCAACTAAGTAACAACGAACTTCTACGCTACATCTACATCACGGGCTTTGACAAAGTTCCACCGGACTGGGTTGAGACGCTTGTAGAACGCTTGGCTGGTTTTATTGATGCCAGAGAATCAATCTATCAAGACGGATTTGAAGAAGGCTTTCAGCAAGGCGTAGAACACGCAAACGACGACTTCAAATAATCCAAAGGATAGACATGACTCCGCTTGAGTTCCTAGCGGTGGTTTTGCCGTCTCCGGGTTTAGGCTCGTACTGCGCGGTAGAACTCACAAAAAGAAAACAACATGTGTTCACGGACACAATCGAGGAACTGCACCCCCACATAGACAACTGGAACAACGATAACTGCGACATCTTCTACGCGGTCTCATGCTTCAATGGAAAGAAGCGCGAAGCTGACAAAGCTACGCACGTAAAGTCTTTCTTTGTTGACTTGGACGGGTACGCATCAAAGAAAGATGCGGTACTGGCGTTGGATGCGTTCATGGTAAAGGTCGGGCTTGATACGCTTGGCAAGCCGTGGATTGTTGGTTCAGGTGGGGGACTGCACTGCTATTGGCCGATGTCCCGCGACATGACGATTGCTGAATGGCGACCTGTTGCACAGAACATAAAACTTCTATGCAAACAAGAAGGCATGGTCATCGACATGGCCGTCACCGCAGATGCGGCTAGGCTGATGCGGGTGCCGGGCACCAAGAACCACAAGAAGAAGTATGTGCAACCTCTTCCTGTAAAGCTGTTGATGGAAGGAGACCTGTTTGACTTTGATGCGTTTGTTGAAGTCATCAACTCCAACCTCAAGGAGAAAGCACCACCGCAAGCTGACCCCATCATGTTGCCGGGGGCACGCCCAAAGAACGTGAAGACCACTGCGCAGATCAAGATGCTGCAAAACAGTCGCACAGTCTTTGCTGAGTTCCAACCTCACTGCGCCCAGATTGCTGACTACGTTGCCACAGCCCAAGAGGACGGCAAAGAACCTGTCTGGAGGGCGTTGTTGTCATGGGCTAAGGTCTGTGATGACGGTATGGAACACGCGATTAAGCTGAGCGACCTGCACCCGTACCCACACGAGCGCATGCACCAGAAGTTGGCGGAGATCAAAGGGCCTTACTCTTGCGTTGCAATGGATTCACTGAACCCCGGGATATGCACAAGTTGTCCACACTGGGGGAAGATTACAAATCCGCTGATCCTTGGCAGGGAGATTAAGGTTGACAACACAGAGAAAGTCATACCACTGAATACTGTCAGCGAAGATTTCGTAGAAGAAGAATTCTTTGCGCTTGAGGATGCAGGAGACAGCGACGAACCAGAACACGTTGATGCAGTCAAACGCCCGCCCCCACCACGTGGGTACAGCTACGGCGAGAACGGCGGTGTGTACTTTGTAAGGATTGATGAAGACGAGGACGGCAAGAAATCCAAGAAGACTACTCAGCTCGTTCCGTACGACTTGTTTGTGGTTGACTTGCTTAAGATGGAGGAAGAACATCTGGTTCACATGGCCGCTGTGCGTCCCGAAGGCGTGATGACACTTAACTTTCCACAGAAATCAATCGTGAGCAAGGACGAGACGCTCAAGTGGCTGGCTAGTCAGAACATCGTGTCCACATTTGCTGGCTTCGACAAACAGCTTTATGAGTATGTACGCGCTTGTGTAGGTGAGGCATCGCAGTCCAAGAAGCCCATCGTTGTCCCGTATCAATGTGGCTGGCAGGTAGACGACAGCTTCGTCTACAACAACCGCGTGTTCACCAAAGACGGCAGAGAGACACGCATCCCCATGCCCGGTCTGGAGAACATTAACCGCAACACCAACAGCGATGGTGACTTGCAGACATGGAAGAAGCTGTGGCAGACCATATTCGTGAACAAGCCCAACATGGAGACGGCGCTGGCTGTGTGTCTAGACTCGTTTGGTGCGCCTCTGATGCGGTTCACCGAGTACGAAGGCTTTGTGTGGCACATTGGTTCCCGCGAGTCGGGCACTGGTAAGTCGTTGGTGCTGAGCGCCAAGGCTGGTGTGTGGGGTCACCCCCTGAGATACAGGACAGGCAAAGGAACATCCCCAGTAGCCATGCAACAACGCGCTGGCTTGCTCAACAGTATGCCTTTGCTGGTTGACGAGATCACCAACACCCAACGTGCCAACATGGAATGGGCACCGGTGTTTATCTTTGACTTTGCAGAAGCGCAGGGCAAGGAGCGTATGGATGCGGGAGCCAACAAGGAACGTATCAACAACACGTCTTGGAAAACCACCTGCACCATGACCTCCAATGAAAGCCTGACCGACTACATGGCTGGCGCAAGAAAGTTCAGTTCAAACGGCGAGCTTTTGCGTATGCTTGAGTGGAACCCAAACATCAAGTTGGTCTGGACTCCTAAAGAGCGTGAAGTATTGCTGGACATAAAGCGTCACTACGGCGTGGCGGGTGAAGCTTGGGTTAGATGGTTGACCAAAAATCGAGAGGTGGCGAAGGAGGTTGTAGCCAAGACGCACGCACACTTAAAAAAGGTCATGAACTTCGATGATGACGAACGCTACTGGCATGCTGGTTGCACGGTCATTGTTGCTGCGGCTGTACTTCTTCGCAAGGATTACGCCGGTATCATTGATGTAGAAGTGCAGAAAGTTATTGACGCTCTTAAACTAGTTGTTGAGAAAGCCCGGGGCATTATCCGTGGCAGTGTGCGCACCGCTGAGGATGTATTGAACGCCTACACCGGAGACAACTACGGAAGCTTTATCATCATTAAGAAAGCTGAGGGTCGCCTAATGGCCGCATGGGGGGATGGCGAATCTGTTGACAAGTCGCTCACCAGATCAAAAGTACTTGGGCGTGTTGAGCATGGGACGCTTGCAGATGGGTTCAGAGAGTACTACATTGAGGAACAACTTCTCAGGAAGCACTGCGTCAGCATGAGCTTTAGCTACGATGACTTTAAGAAGCAGATGGAGAAGATGTTTCGCGTCAAGTACTCCAAGAAAGATATGCTGGGCAAGACAAACGGCCCGTCCATGCGCGTCAACGCTATGCACATAACTTTTGAGGAAGAGCAGTTCAATGGAAATAATCTATCCGTGGGCGACACTTAAACCGGGGGAGGGGTTTTTTGTTCCCGGGTTGGATGTCGTAAAGATAAAGGAACTGGGGCTACGCGCCTCAGTTCCTTACAAGTACCGGACTCAATCCTTTATTGGTATCAGAAAGGGGTTGATAGGTGTATGGTTTTATCGGAAACCTGTCTCACAGTCTCCGCCACGGCGATCTTTATCTTCCTGATCTTGTCAAGCTGCGCACGCTTTTCTTCGGGTGCCATCTTTGATGCGGCAATCGCCCGTTCAGCTTGAGTCAACTTGGTCATGTCGTTCTTAAAGCTGTGCGCCAGCTCAGATTGCATGTACTCGTTGCCGCGACGCTGGAGCAAATCTTTGGCTTCCGACATGCGCCCCTCTTCCACCATCTTGTCGAACGAATGCTTAACCTTGATGTTCTCGTTCATGCGCTCAAACACGCTGTTGATAATGCCGCCAGCGTCATTGGGCTGAAACGCACCACCAACAATTGGGTAGTCTGACAAACGCTTAACCGCTTTCTCAGGTGTTTCATTTGACGGTATGCCAACGCTTACCGCGTGCATAAAAGCCAACCCCATAGTGCCGGTGTAACCGTTGATAAGTTGCTCAAACACAACTGGGGAGATGCCTAGCGTCTTACCAACACTTTTGGCCAACTCTGATGTGATGGCGCGAAACTGTTCTTCTGGCAACAGTTCTTTCTCCCGCGCAGACAGTGTGTCCCTGCCTGTGTAAAACGACTTGCCGAGACCCGCCTCAATGGCTGGTTTCAATATTTGCGGTATGCCGTAGGATGAGCCGCCGGGTACTGTCTGAAGCAGGATTTGTTTGAACGCCTTGACTGCTTCTTCGCCGCCATGTTCGTTGACCATGCTGTTATAAATTGCCTCAGGCAACGCTTTGAAAAAATAACCAAGCTCAAACGGTACAGGCAGTCTAATTGGCTCATCTAACCCCGACACGCGAATAAAGAAATTGCCGTATTTCTGGTCAGGGGTAGCGTTCTTATATGCGTCGTCGTCCTGCATCATGGCGGCGTAGACAAGACTTATCACGGCCAACATGGAACCACGCTGCACCAACTTTTCACGGATACGCAGTTGATCGTTAAACAGTGCTTTACCCATTGCTGCTTTGTACAACACGTTCAAACCTTGAATTTGAGCATTAAAAAACGGGATCATGCTGTTAAGCCAGTGCACAGAAGGAGATGCGCCGCGCTTGTTAAAGTTCATGGACTCCAGTGTCAGCAGTGTTGCCTCCATCTCAGAACGGCCTTGTTCAATAAAACTGTTGTACAGCGCACGGCGTGTTGCGGCATCTGCCTCCATACTCATGGCTTCTAGCTTACCAAGTGCCACCATCCAGCCCGGCTTACCCTCAGACACATCACGCAGAATCTTAGTAAGGTCTGCGGCACTGCCAGTAAACTGTTGACCACCTGTAATAAAACGTTTTTCAAGCGTCTTCTTAGTTGTTGAATCTTTAAGTTCTTTCAACGCACCAATGACAGGCATAAAGTCGGCACCAGAATATATAGGCGCGGCCAAGGAATCACGGAACAAGTTTTTAGCGTTGTACAGAGGACTGAGCGTAATCGCTTTACGTAAAAGTTGAGAAGGCACGGCCATAGCGCGGAACAGCGCTGACATTTGTGTAGGAATACCTGCCATACCTTTGACCAGTAAATCAGCAGGCACGCCAGTATCAAATTCCTTATTACCAATCTTGACCTTTTCGGTAGCCAGCACTGCGTAGCGATCTACGCCGTCTTCACGAAACTTAACAACGTTGGGGCCATCCGCTATTTTTACAAATTTAGCAGCGTGCAGATCAACAAGTTCATACACGGCATTTTTTGTAGCTAAATTACGTAACCCCATGTCCATCAACATGTTTGTGTTTTGCACAGAACTTGTAAAGAAATCAAGGATAGGTCTGTCGCCGCCTATGAGTTCATGCAAATACGGTTGCTCAGCAATACTGGCTATACGAATAGGAGATTCGTTACCAATCAAAAGCTCAACCATACCGTTACGCTCACGATAAAACGGGATGTAATCGTTTTCAGCCAACAAACGTTTGGCAACATTTTTAGACAGAGCGCCAGTGCTGACAACAAAGTTTATCAAGTTGCGGTTGTATGTGTTGTACTCAGTTTGTGCGCTTTTGAACACAGCTTCTAAGCCGGGTGTAGCTTTGATAGCGGCCATAGTTTTATCCAGCAACTCTTGTGTCACGTCTTCACTAAAATTTAACGAAGCCAAACCTTTGTTCTTTGCGCGGATAGCAGCCATGTACGTAGTGAACATAGTGTTTACAGCTTCTGCATTGCCTACCATTGGCTGTGCATCTTTCAGAATCTGCACCACGTTGTGAATACTGGCACCGTCTTGGCTTTCAATTACACGTTCAATCTTACCGTCGGCTTTTCTTACTATTTCAACAATTGCCGGTGCACCGTTGGAGATTGCTTGCGCCACTCCGTTCATGCGTTGATCGTACTCGCGCAAATAAAACAACATCTGCGTTCCCTTGAGTGGATCCATATACTTGGCCAGACGCTCAAAGCCTGCAAACCTATCAACAACCATTGTTTCAAAGTACAGTCCTGTGGCGTTGGCCTTAGCTTTTTCATAAAGACTCTTGTCTTTGGACACAATCTTGTTAACAAAACTGCTGTGTTTAGCAAGCTCAGGGTTTGTAAACTCTGCGGCGCGTGAGAACAGTATCTCGCCTTTTTGCCTTGGTTGTGTTTGACTGACTGGGTTGATGTCAGTGGCAATGATCTGCGCACCTTCATCTTTGTCGCCAAAGTCAACGTAGTTAAACGTGCCTTCTTTTGCTTTTCTTGAACGGTTGTCAAAAAACTTGATACCCGCAATACCTTCTTCATGCAGCATCTCAGACGCAAACCGGTCAGACAACTCGCTGGGCATGCCACCTTTTTCAAGGACGGCGCTCAATGCTTCATACAACTGCTGTCCGTTTTGGCGATTAGTTGGAGATGTGCCAATCGAACGATCAAAGTTTTTCTGTTGGGTTTTATTTAAAGAATCATAAATGCGTTTGAACACATCTTTTACAACGGGTGGTTGCTTGTCTGCAAGGTCATCCCAATGGATGTACTCGTTTTCTGGACGTGTGTGAAGCGTGCGTAGCATGTACCCAGTTGGTCTTGGTATAGGTGGGCCAGACGGCGGGTTGTACTTAAAGTCTTTTGGATCAAGACTGTCCATGCCTTCATACGCAGCTTTAAACTTTTCGTACATACCCGCAAATTTAGGGTCAGTATTGCCTGCAAACAAACTCATCGAGTATTTAGCTTCTTTTTTTGCTTCTGCAATAGCTTTTTCTGCACCTACTTCACTTTTGCGCATAACGTCTATCACGCCACTTGCTGCGGGATTGGTGCGGAATATTTCAAACCCTTCTTTACCTTTATATAAAGGGTTATCGTGGGGCGCGTCAATGTAAGACTCGGCATTTTCTGCAAATGTTTTAAGTTTTTTAATGGTGTCTTCAAACTGTTTGTCAGTTTGAATGCCAAAACCAACGTCTTCCAAACCATCCAAACGCAAATCTTCCAGCTCTTCTATCTGTTTTTCAATAGCTTCTTTAAATTGATAGTGCGGAGAAAGGTTCATAAAAGGCTCTGACGCTTCTTTCAAAGCATTGTCAAGCATCCAATCAGGGACAACGTCAGGCACTTTACCTACAAGTTTTGGTTCCTGTGTTTTTTTCCACGCTTGTATATCTGGGCGTTTAAGCCATTTCTCAAACTGTCTGTGTGCTGCAATGCCTTGATAAGAGCCTGCTGTACCAAGGCTCTGTGCGCGATAAGTACCCCAACCAAATGCTTGATGGCCTTCACCGGTACTCATAAACGAGTGGTCAAACATATCAAACTTGACACCTGTGCCGTGCCAAGTTCCTTTAAGTTCAAGGTGTGCTGCGCCGTAGGCAAAGTTAACCAAGTCTCCCGCAGTCAAGTTCTTAGAGGTAATGCCAAACTTCTCAAGCGCTCTCTTGAACCCGTCCACCACCATCTTCAACCAGTTCTTGACTGCGTTGCCGCCTTTAACGCCGACAGGCTCAACACCCATCTGCATGGCTTCTTCAACAGCGTACGCCAACAACTCATCATCAATCTGATTCTCAGGTGTTGCAGCGGCCTCAACCCTGCGCACGGCGGCTTTACCAACCCGCGCTTCCATTGAATCGTCAGTTTTGTTTGCCCAGTTCTTGACTGTCTTGACCAACGCGTTGTACTGGCCTTCATTAAAGAAGTTGCGAAACCCCATGTGCACACCGACTTCATGGAGCAGCACGCCCAATCCGTGGCCTTTACCAATGTTGTTTGCAAACAGTACCGCTTTGCCGTTTTGAACAAAACCTTTGGCATCTGCTGGGATCTGGCTTTCTAGCTTTTGACGCGTAGCGTCTTTAAACTTACTCAGGTATTCGTCAAGATTTTCGTATACAGCCAACCTGTCAGAAACTTGTTTTTCTACTTTACGCCCAGTAATAGGCTCACCCATACCGGCGGTAAGTTCAGCTTCAAGCTCAGCTTTGGTCAATCCTTTAACTGGTTTGCCACGGGAGAACTCAAAGTCGTCAAACAGTCCCATATCGGGATCAACCATTTTGCCTTGCTTACGCTTGCTTGGTTCTTTCAACTGCGGGGCTTTAGTGCCAAGAATCTTTTTGGCCAACTCATTGGCATCGCGTATATCAGCGCGATCCATCTCATCCATCTCTGCTGGAGTAAATGCCTTTGCTACGCCTGACCCAGTACGGAATGGTTTAGCTGCCGCCAACGCAGCAGTGCTTGGCACAGTAGCTGCCTTGGGTGCTTTTGCTGGTTTGCCTGTAAGGAACACTTCTTTTTGTGCTTCCAACGAAGCCAGCTTCTGCATAGCGCCCAGCTTTAGCGTTGCCTGTACGCGTTTGACGTTGGTTGTCTTGGGGTCGGCCATGATGTCGGCCAACTGATTTGTGTCTTCTGGCCCCATGAACGCCTGCACTTCACCACGTGCGTCAAAGATTTCGTCATCAAATATCTGAATCTGTTTGTCTTTGACTCGTTGAAGTACTGCGGCCTCATCAACTTCTTTTGCCGCTTGCATTCCTTTATCACGCAGCTCATCAATGCGCTTTTGTTCTGGTGTGTTGATGTCTGCAACCTTGCGGCCTTTTTCAAACACTGCGCCGGGCAAGTCTTTAACGCTGATGCCATCTTTCTTGAACGCGGCGGTAACCTTAGGCCACCAGACCTGCACATCTTTCTGGAATTCATTTGCGCGTTTCTGCGCTTCATCCACAGCAAGCTGCTGTGCTTTTACTTGTGACTCTACGCGCTGCATAGAGAATGGGTATTTGAGTTTGCCCAGCTTGCCGCGTTCACCAAGTTCTACAGCAGTCAACGGCTCCTTACGCATGTCTGCCAACTGGCGCTCAAGTAGTTCTAGATACTCACGTTCTGTCTTGAGGTCTTTGTCCAGCATGGCTTCGGTGACAACAACGTCGTTTTCAATTTCACCAAAGCGGGCTTCTTGCAAGTCGGCCAGTTCTGTTTCAGCGGTCTCAATGTTTTCAACAAGCCCTTGAACTTTTTGCAAGTTGTTAATTAAGTTCGGCGCTTGGCCAGTACCCTCAGTCATTTCTTTCTTGGCTGCTTCAATCTGTGACTCAACAGTAGCCAGACGAGTCTTGGCTGCTTTTAAAGAACGCCGTGCGCGTTCAATTTCAGGATCAAGCAACTCACCCAACGTATCAGACAAACGCTGTCGGGCTTTGCCCATCGCCTTGGCCATAGCGTCTTTGTATGCGCCACGTTGTTTAGTTAATTTTTCTTCAGAGTCAAGTGCGGCACGTTCTCCGTCAGTCAACAACAGCGAACCACGCAGACTTTGTTTAATAAGTTTTATTTTGTCCAACAACGGGTCAGTAAGGTCGCGGCTTTCTTCAGCTTGTTTACGCACAACGTCATTACTGTTTTGCATAAATTCAACCAAACGATTGTTTGCGTTTTCAAGACGCTCCCCCAAAGCTACCGCTTGTTGTGCTTCTTTAAGACGTATAAGGTACTCAGGCCTTATTTTTGTGTTGAAATCTGAAATTAATTTATCTCTTACATACTCCATCTGCTCTGGTGTGTAAATAGCAGATAGTCCGTCAAAAATCTTTTTGGCCAGCCTTGAGTTGCTTTCTTCCGTTTGCTTTATTGACGGGTTGTAGTTTTGATTAAAGATGTTGCGTACAACGGCCAAGTACTGATCCATTAACGCTTTGTCTTCTTTTTTAATACCCGCTTCGGGATACGTCATAAACATTTTTGCAATGTCTACGTTTGTGTACAACCCTAAATTAAAGTCTCCTGACTTGGTCAGGAAAAACTTCATGTTATTTTTGATAGCGTCAATCTGCTTCTGCAACGCCTGAATCTGTTCAATGCCTTGTTTGTCTTTGGCAGAACGTGCTTTCTGATTGGCTTCTGTCTTTGCCTTGAGCTTGCGTGCCTGATCCAACGCCTCCCACACAGGCTTAATCTCTGGGGACTTGGCAAAGTTGGCCGGTGTGGCACGGATGTAGCCAATGTCTTTGCGTGTTTCAGGGAACAACTGGCCTTGACCTTTTGCGCCTTCACCAGCAATCTCACCTTCCTGAGCTGTGCTTTCATACAGCTTTATGGCATCTTGAAGCTCGCGCAATGAGCCACCCTCGGGTGCCAGCGCGGTTTCGTAGCTGACAGTTTTACGCCCCGGAATGTACGCGTTTCTCTCTGCCTTTGCCTCCACCACTTTCTTGTTGTACACCTGCGTGCCAAGGTCTTCACCGCGCAGTATGCGGGCGGCTTGATTCTGGGCTGCGTTCAACAGTGTCTTGCTGGCTTTGCCGTCGTCAATGATTTCTTTAACGCGTTCCAGTGCTTCTCGAATACCTTGAGTGCGGATCGGGCCATCTTCCGTTTCTGTGACTGCGCCTTCTGGGATGTTCCGTGTCAGCGCTTTGTCGATCATGTTGCCCACGTATTCACGTAGGCGGCGCATCTCCCCGCCAGCCGTCTTGGCGGTTTCGCCCCGGGCTTCAGCAACTTTCTGGGCTTCCGTAGTAGCAAACTGCTGTTTCAGCAGCGGTGTTTCACGTGAAACTTGCGACGGCATCTCCGCAAGGCCATCAACCACTTTGGCAATCTGGGCTTTGAAGTGCTTGACTTCACTGTCACTCAGGCGTGCAATGTCGTTCAAAGGCGTGTTGGCCAGATCACGGGTTTTCAAAACACGTTTGGTAACAGCACCACGCACAATCTTGTTGGCTCGCATCTGTGCAGGCTGCACAATTACTTCTTCAAACTCTGGTTTTTTAGGCACAGCCTGTGCGCGGCTCAACCAATCCCCCACCACATCATGAATGCGCGACGCGGCTTTGATAGCTTCGTCATAAGTCAGTGCGGGTTTACCCGCAACACGGCGGTGGATGGCGGCTTCTTCCAACACCGCAGAAATGTATTTGCCACGGGCTTCTTCAGCTTGTTGAGCCAGTATCTTGGGGGCAGCGGCGGCCATACCTTTGCCGGGTTCTGCATTTTCTTTACCCAACGCATCACCGCGACGCAGACGATCAATCTTGTCTTCAATCGTGTTTAAAGCGGTGTCTTGTTCGTTGCGTGTGCGTAGTACTTCTTGGGCGTAAACGCTGGCTTGTGGGCTTGTGGCGGCGCTTGGGAACTTGCCTTTTGTCAGGTCGCCAGCAGGTGTTGGTTCTGCAAAAGCATTGAGTTGCTCAAGTGCTTGATTACCTCTTTCAAACGCAGCAGTTGCAGCATCGCGGTTGTTTGAGCGCAGTGCAACATCGCGTTCTTTCTGAGAAGTATCAACTCGGTCTATCAGCTCGTTGATTTTGCTACGCACACGTTCGGCTTGCTTGGGTTGCGCAAACGGCTTCAACTCAGGGTTTACAGCAATGACTGGGGGTTTACCCTCACTTATCTTCTCCAGCTTTGGCTCGACCATGTACTTGAAGAACATGTCATCACCAACGTCATTGCGCTTATCTTTGAGGTCGTCCATGTACGAAGTGAACGCTTGCACATGTGGGGATTCTTTTTCTGCGGGTTTAGCGGCACCGAAAGCTGCTTTGCGTGTCTCCATCTCCTGCTTAAAGCCCGGAGCAATTTGCAACTTCAACGCATCTAAAACCGCAGAGTTACGCACACCAGTAGGCAACCCGGGCAACTGCATACGCTTACTGACAATCTGATCCACCAGCATTGGGTTACGCATTAAGTACGAAACGTAGTCGGACACGGCTTCGTTGGGGGCTTTCTCACCGGAAAGTTGTTGGTCATTGGCCAACTGAATGCTCTGGGTGGCATGCTGCGCTGCAATATCCTCTACCTTCGGCGGCTCAGGCGGCTCAGGCGGCTTGGCTATCTGTTGTTCGTACAGCTCAGGTTCCGCAGGTTTTTGCCCAGCACCCTCAGGCTCCATACCAAACGCATATTCTTGCGGGGTCAGCTTAGCAATACGTTCCTGTTCTGCTGCTTGTTTCAGAATAGGTTTGACACGCACGTGCTCTTCAGCCAATGGTTTGAGTTCTTTGTTTACGGCTTCAATTTGGCGACCGATGTCGCGGTTAAATGCGCGGTCTGTTTCTGGAGAATCCTTGTTTACTTTGAGCAGTTGTAACTTAAGCTCTTTGCGTTGTGCTTCCAAGTCCTGTGTTTTCTGCGCAACTTCTTGAGCGTACTCGGGGCTATTGCGGCGAACTTTCTCTTCTTCCTGCTGTTTCTCTGCATCCGCCCGGGCTTGCTGTACTTCGTCTGTAAGCTTGACTTTTGGTGCACGACGGCCAATAGCCAAGTCCAACAGCCCTTGTGCCAACCCACCAACAGCGCCGCCGTAGGCAGCAGACTCTCCAACCTGCTCAATAATTTCTTGTTCAGGTTTGTACACACCTTTGGTAATAAGATTTTGTGCTACTTGCGATGCCGCTTCTTGCGCAGCTTCTTCTCCACCCGCCATCAATGCACGTTTAATAAATGCTACGGCACCTTCAGCAATAGGCTCCCCAATACGTTTTAGAATACGTCCCGGAGCAAACATTTCTGTTGCACCAACCACGGCACCCAGCGCAGTAGCGGTGGTTTGTTGGCCTTCCGTGGCTCCGGCTTGTTGCGATGACTCTACTTGTTGACCAGCACCAGCGCCAATACCAAGGCCGTATCCAGCCACACGACCAGCTAAACCAAACGGCCCAGTAGCAAGGAATGGCAATATTGAGCCTGATGCCTCACCCAACTTACGCCCCACCGTATCCTCATACCCCGGCGCAGCGGCAAACGGAGCTTTGGCTGAAGCGGCAGTTTCTTTGATGTATTTTTGTGTGGCTTTCTCTTGTTCGTCGGGGAGCAGTGCAGATATACCAGTACCGGCTTGTTCAACAAGCCCAATAGCGCCGGGCACAAGACCTTTAAAAAATTCTTTGGTCTGCCCGCCAAGCGTAGTTTCTTTCGGTACTGCCGGAGCTGCTGTTTTAAATGCCTCAGGGTACATCTGCTGCGCTCGGGCGTATGCTTGTTCCGGGGTCTCCCCCTCTCTAATTCTTACGCGACTACCATCTGGTAATGGAACAGCTTGAGGCATAGTATTTTCCGAATTGTGCGGCAGGGTCTTACAACCGCAGCAGGCCGAACTGCATGCGGTTGGGGGAGTTTACTACTTACGGACGATCCGCGCCTGAAGCCTCTACTGTTGGCTGTATGCCCATCGCCCGAAGGTAGTCATCAATCTTTGGATACTGGGTTTGCAAATACGGTGACTTTGCCCACGTTTCTCTGTGCGCCGTATCGCCTCGCATACCTGTTGCAGCCGTCTGTGCTTCCATGTGTTTCTTAAACAGCTTGGGGTTGCGGTAGATGCGTTCTAAACCCGTAGGTGCATTTGCTTGAATTTGTGTACGTTTTGTGGCTTCGTTTTGCTCGTATATTGAGCGCAAGTTTTGGCTTTGCTCTTTAAGTTTAAGATCAAAAATACCTCTAGCTGTTTCAGTATCAACTTGGAATATTTTGGAAAAAGCATCAACCGTGTGGTTTTTGGCCGTGCCAAGGGCTTCAATACCTTTAGCCTGTATCTCAGTTTTAGCTTTAATGTCGCCACGTTTTTCGGCATTTCGCGCAGTTTCAATGTCGCCAAACGCTTTGTCTCGCTCCCGCTGGGCTTTTTTCAAGTCTTTCAGTGCCGACTGGTAGTTGTCAAGTCCTATCAACGCGCCTTTACCAATGTTTTCAAACGCGTATTGAGAAGAACCCGCCATCATACTAAGACCTGCTTGAAAAATAGACATGCCCAAAGCTTTGTCTTTGTCGGTGGCGGCTTCAGCTTCTTCTTTTTTCAAACGCTCTTCGTACCCTTTATAGGCTTCAGGCACTTCAGAAATTTTCTTGTCGTAGTCGCCCAACAACTTGTCGTACGCTTTGGTGATGAAATCTTCGTTTCCTTGCAACGCGCTTTGTAATTTAGACGAGTCACTTAGTTTCGCAGCTTCAGTTTTTGCTTCTGCGGCAGTAGGTGCTTCCGTATTGAGCCCGGGCAATTTTGCAACTGTTGTGGGCGCAACAGGTTTAGTTGTGGCTGGGGCAGCACCGGAAGGTGAGACTGCTCCTGCGCTGGGGGGTGGTGTAGTATTGGGTAAGCCTGACATCACTTGCGTGGCGCTAGGTGGTAAAGCAGGTGCCGCAGCCGGTGCCGTATAAACAGGCATTGGGTTGTTTTTGTCGTACTGCTTTGCTGCGCGGTACGTTTTCCGAATGCCTGACTCGGGAGGAAAAGCTTTAAGCCACTCAGGCATATCTTCTTCCCCAGTAAACACGCCACCAGCATAACCCGGCACACTGCCACCGTCATCAAACGCAACGATGCCGCCTTCAGCCATGTTTTGCATATTGGGCGCAGGAAGTTGACCAATGCCTTGATCTTCTGGCAAAGCTTGTTGCGGTGCAGCGCCTCTCGGTTGTGGTTTAAGCGGTATTCCAAAAATGTCTTGGTCAACTACTTTAGGTTGCGGCTGCATTCCGGCTTGGCCATCCTTGCTGGCCATCATCTGTTTCTTCTGGTTGGCAATAGACAGCGCCAACGTCACAATGTAAGGATCGTTCTTGTGCAGCGCAGCATACTGCTGCAACTGCGGCAGTGGCATGCGGGACATTGTGTCGGTGAGGGTTTTTACATTAAGCATGAGTGTTCCTTACTGCATTTTCATCAGTGCCAGCTCATTCAAACCGGCTGGACGTTTTTTTTCTTTGATCTGACCACCCTTGGCTTTTCCTGTCGTAGACCCTAATTGAGACAGACCGTAGGCTGCGGTACCCAAACCGGCAAGTTGAGACCCCACACTTGGAGGCGCTTGGTACACGCTTGTGCTGGTGTTTTGCATAGGCATGCCGCGAGTCAGGGCGCTCATGTTGGCCAACTGCATCATCGGGTACTGCTGTGCAGTAGCGTAATCTTGAATCTGCTGGTTGATCTTCGATTGCTCCAGCGCCTGTTGTTGTGCGCCGTACTGGTTCTGTAACTGCGCAATGCCGGTTTGTTGGCCGTAAATGTTTTGGCCAAGCTGCCCCAACTGGCCTGCGGCTTGCAAACCTGTCTGGTACCCCTGCATGCCAAGACCCGCACCGTACTGGCGAGACTGTTCATACGCTTGTTGCGCGGCTTGATTGGCTTGTTGGTTTGCAAGCTGAGCTTGCATGTTCTGGCCAGCGCCGAGTTGTTGCACACCAAGCATGGACTGTAGGTTTTGATTGCCCACGTTGTAGCCCATTGTTTGGTTTGCCAATCCAGCCTGCAAACCTTGTTGAGCGTTCTGCGCATTTGCCGCTTGTTGGAACTGCCCTTGTTGCAGACCATACTGGCCTTGCAGTGCTTGGTTTGCAAGCCCTGTTTGTTGGCGCATCTGGGCATTTTGCAGCCCAGTGTTGTACGCGTTTGTTGCGTTGAACTGGCTGGTGTTGATACCGGCTTGCTGGTTGGCCAAGGCCGCTTGCATAGCTTGCTGCGCATTCAGTCCTTGTGTTTGCAACTGCGCTGCTTGATTTTGAACATTGGCTTGTTGTGCGGAAGACAGGTTTGCCAAAGATGTTTGCAAGCCAGTTTGAGCGCCGAGTTGTTGAACGCCCAGAGCCGCGCTAAGGTTTTGTTGCCCTGTTTGAAGCCCAGCCTGTTGATTGGCCATAGCTGCTTGCATGCGCTGCGCTTGATCCGCATTGAACTGTTGCTGCGCTTGGCTGTACGCCCCTTGCAAACCTTGCGCTTGAATCGCGCCCTTTTGGTCGGCCAGAGCACGGTTGGCTTCAGCTTCAACAATGGCTTGGCGAGAACCGCCAAAAGCACCCGCGCCTACAGCTTGTGCTCCGCGTTGGGTACGTGCAATGTCGGCTTGGCGTTGGGCTGCGGACTGCTGCACATCCACTACGGACTGCATGTACGGACTCATGTACTGTTGGGCAGAGTTCTGGTTGAACTGCTGCGAACGAATGTTCTGTGGCCCCTGCATCTGATAGTTTTGCAGTTGTGGGTTGTACCCTGTTTGGGCAGTATCCATCATTGGGGTGTACTGACTTTGGCTTTGCACTGCGTCATAGCCAACTGCACCGGGGCCGTTAAATTGGGCGGCGTTTGCCTGCGGCGCGTTGCCTAGTTGCGCTGCACTTGTTGTTGGTGAGTAAACATTTCCCGGCCCTTGCATCTGGTAGTTCTGCAAGTTTGGTGCTTGCGCTTGGCCTACGGAAAATTGGCCCGGCTGGTAGTTTGTATTCATTGCCCCCGCACCCGCATAGGCAGTCATATTTGATGCGGCTTGTTCTTGCGGTGCAACTTGCATGTTCTGCACGGTTCCCATTGCTTGCTTTTGCATTGGGGAAAAACCGGCTACATAGGCGTTAGGGTCTGTGCTGAAAGGCTTGTATGGTTTTATGCCTGTTGGGCCTTCTGTTCCCGTACCGGGCACAAGCACTTGTTTAGTGCCAGTTTGTACTTTCCTAGTTTGACCCCGACCATACTGTTCAGTAGTGTAAACAGGTTCTTGGGTGTATTGCGCGGGAATACCGCCGTAGTTAAATATTTCTTTTTGAGCAGCGCCAAGCATTTGCTCAACGTACGGCTGGGCATACTCAGGAATGTTTGAGGTGTTTGAGTACGTAGTGTTGGCTTGCCCACCGCCACCGCCACCGCCCATGTACAAAGTGAACTGGTGCCCAGTCAGCCAGTGGAATAGGTTCTTGACGATATTCATAATTTAATCCTCATCACTTGGTGGGTGTTTTCCATACCCATCTTTTCGTACATCTGTACCAATGAACCCCTTGCCCAGCACTGCGCTTTGGTTGCCCCAAAACTTTTCATCCAGTCTTTGGCAGCTTCAAACACGTTGTTTCTAACAATCCCTTTACCGCCCATCAGGTTGACATGCGCTACGCGCTCGCGGGGATAGTCTAAAAATTCAACAGTAACCGCGCCCGTAATACCAACTTCAGGTTCTTCCCACACCAGCAAAAAAGCACGCCCAGTACGAATAGAGTATTCCACCTGCTCGATGGTAATGAGTTCAGGCTCAAGGTCAATTGCTTTTTGCAACAACGGCGCAGCAACAGGCCACATTTGCGGCAACTGATTTGGGTGTACGTGATGTAGTGCCATGTTTAAGCTACGTATTTTTCAGGGTTGATCTGCTTGCCTTGTTTCTTGCTGCCAGTACGGGCTTGACGAACTCTGTCCATCATCTTGTACAGCACTTTGGCACCAGCTTCTGAGGAGCCATTACCAAGGTGGGACACGACATCGGCAGGAACTACAAACTCTTCATTGGCCAAACGTGCAGGTTGCTTGTTAGCGATTGTCGCAGGAATGTCGTCAGACATACCATCTCCCGGCCCTTTGAGCATGCGCCCACCATCAGAGTAACCGCCCAGATCAGCCAGACCGCCGTGTGCATACTGGGGCTGATACGGCGTTGGAGGAGTTGGGTTATAGCCTGAGTACAAATCGCGGTTAAATGTGGACTTGTATTTTTTTGGTTCGTACGGCTTGGGCTGATTCAAGTAGTTATACGCAGTGTTTGCAAACATTGCAGTAGTCAAAGGGTTTTTCTTTGCGTAGTCCAGACCTTGGTTAAACAGGCTTTGAATTCCTCCAGCTTCTGGGGCTGCGGCTGGAGTTGCTGCGGCTTGAATTAAGTTGGCATTACCGGGCACGCCGGATTGCGCCCATTCATAGGGTGCGGGTTGACCACCCGCTACTTGATTCATTGCCGACTGCACAACAGGTGTTTGTGGTGTTACTGTTTGTGAGTAAAGCGGTGTGCCGCCGGGTGTAATCACTTCGTTCATTGCCGAAGGCGCAGGGGGTAATTGCGCAGCCACATTTTGCGGGTAAAGCGGTGTGCCGCCGGATGGAATATTTGACCCCATGCCAGCTAAGTTTGTCTGCAATCCGGGCAGTCCGGGGGCTGCTGGAGGGCCAGCCATAGGGCCGGGTAAAGCAGAAGTTAAGGGGGTAGACGTAGGCGCACCAGCGCCGTATGCAGATATTGTGGATTGCACGCCCGGCATGGCACCCACTTCTTTGGCCAACGTTCCAATTCCGTCTATATTCTCAAAACCACCCACATCAAACCCGGCGGTTGCCATGCGTGTCGTAGTGTCAATGAACCCTTGTGAACGCGGAATAACTTCTTGCACAGGTGGAGGTGCAGGAGGTGGAGGTGCAACAGGTGGGGGAGCCGCAGGGGGTGTGCCTACTTGAGGCAGAGGAGCGTTTTGTACTGGCGCAGAGGGCGGAATAGCTGGGCCAGCGGTGGCTGCTTCTGGCAGCGCAGGGAGTTCTGAGGCTGTGCTTGCAAGTTTGCCCAGTTCTGTGCTGCCTTCGGCTAAGTTTTGGCCTTGGCTAAAAATTTGTTCCCAAGTAGTCGGGCCACCAGTGGTGTTTACTAAGCTACTGATCCCACCCGCGCCCCCAGCACCTGCGCCCGTAGTAGCGCCAGCCGCAGTAGAGACAGGTGTTGCTCCTATTGTGTTGAGAACAGATGCGTTTGTAGCCGCTTGTGCGGCTTGTGCGGCCTGTGCGGCCTGTGCAATTTGTACGGCTTCGGCTGCGGCTGCTGCTTGGGCTGCGGCTGCTGCTTGGGCAGCGGCAATTTCTGCGGCTGTTAAGCCCACTGCACCTTCTGCCACCACGGGTATTACTGCTTCTGGCATATCAAACTCCTCGTTTCATCACAACAAGCCCTTGCTTGCGACTGTATTCTTTGAAGCCAAACATGGCTATCAGTTTCTGTGCTTTGACATCGTTCTCAAAGGGTGTAGCATACACTTCCTTGTAACTTTTGTCTCTCAAAAATGGCAGGATTTGCTCTGCAAAGATGCCTTTGTACCGCTTGAATTTGGCAGGTGACCATGCCCCCTGATTGAAGTGCAAGTGCAAAGCCGCCGTGGTTGCATTGAGTAAGTGGTCACACGATACGCGAATATCCGCATCCTCGTACAGCTTTTCCCTTACTGGCGGCTGCATCAGCCCACCTTCCAGTTTGTTCCATCTGAGTAAACAGGTGTTTTTACCGCACCACCAGTTACTACGGTTGAGCCAAACACTGGAGCTAAAGCATCAGAAACAAAAGACCTTGCTCCAACTCCCGATGTTGCTGCGCTGGGGAGCGTGGC
>Ga0114967_10000593_pt1 | contig 31198 bp, 31 predicted proteins | sample M_130628_MF_Meta_FD_92639 | JGI IMG/M metagenome (GOLD analysis project Ga0114967, IMG submission 92639) | Freshwater microbial communities from Lake Montjoie, Canada to study carbon cycling - M_130628_MF_MetaG | ecosystem: Environmental > Aquatic > Freshwater > Lake | place: Lake Montjoie...
GCACCTGGAAAAATTTTGCAATCACTTCCTATTCTAGCTCCGTCAAAAATTGTAACATTTGGTCCTATCCAAGTATTGTCGCCAATCTCTACATCAGCTTCAATAGTTGTAAATGAGTTAATACTCACGTTGACGCCTATACGAGCATCGGGATGAATGTTGGTCATTGGAAAGTCCATATTTAACTTTTCTTTACAATTTGAGCCATCATTTCTGCTTCCATAACGATTTTGTCTCCAACAATAGCTTCTCCTTTCATATGGCAAATTCCACGGCGAATTGGTGTTATTAAACTTAAATGAAATATTAAAGTGTCACCAGGCATTACTTTTTGCTTGAATCGAGCTTCAGTTATTTTCATAAAATACGTCCAATAGTTTTCTGGATCAGGAACAGTGCTAAGCACTAAAATGCCCCCTGTTTGAGCCATAGCTTCAATCATCAATACACCCGGCATCACAGGATTATTCGGGAAATGTCCTTGAAAAAACCATTCATTCATTGTCACATTTTTAACCCCTACGACATGCGATTCGCCTAGTTCAATTATTTTGTCGACTAATAAAAATGGGTAGCGATGAGGTAGCATTGATGCCACTTGATTTACATCGTATATCGAAGGTGCATTTAAATCATACTTTTTTACAGAACCTTTCTTGGATTTGATAAGGGCCTTAATCTTTTTAGCAAGCTCAACATTAGCTGCATGTCCTGGCCTTGCAGCTAAAACATGTCCTTGAATAGGTTGTCCGATTAAAGCTAAGTCTCCTATTATATCAAGTAGCTTATGTCTTGCTGGTTCATTTTGGAAATGAAGCGAAGTGTTATTTAAAAACCCTTTTTCTTTAATTTGAACATTAGGTTTGTTCAATAGCTTCGCTAAGTTGTCTAATTTTTCTTGAGATATTTCTCTGTCAACAACCACAATTGCATTGTTTAAGTCGCCACCTTTTATTAAGTTATGCTTGACTAGCATTTCTAATTCGTGAACAAAAACAAAAGTCCTGCAAGGAGAAATGTTTTCTTTAAACTCGTCAATATGATGAAGCTGCGCATGTTGAGTACCTAGCACTGGGCTATTGTAGTCAACCATCACGGTAATTCTATAATCAGGACTTGGTACTGCAAGCATTTCAACATTTCTGCTTGGCTCCTCATAAGTGATTATATCTTCTAGTACGAATATATCTCTTGGAGCATCCTGTTCCTTAATACCTGCTTCAAGCAATGCATCTACAAATGGCTTTGAGCTGCCATCCATAATCGGTGCCTCCGGTCCATTGACTTCAATTAAAACATTATCAATTTGAAGTCCGACAAGTGCAGCTAAAACATGTTCAGTCGTACTTATTTTAGCTCCATTTTTTTGTAAAGTGGTTCCTCTTGAAGTATCTGAAACATTGTCAGCATCTACTTTTATACAAGGTTGTTCTTCCAAATCAATGCGCTTAAATACGTACCAGTGGTTTTCAGGTGCTGGGTGAAAAGTTAACGTCACGGGTACTCCTGTATGAAGTCCAACTCCCGATACTGTAACCGACTTTTTTATAGTTGATTGCTGGGTTCTCATGAATTATTTCCTTGTGAAGTAATTTGTTTTTCGATAGCGATTATTTTTTTCTCCAACTCAGGAAGTTTCTTGAAGAGAATATATGATCGCTTATAATTTCCAATATTTATTGCTGGTGTACCTTGAAGTGTTTCATTTTCTTTTGTTGAAGAAGATGCACCAGATTGACCAGCTAGTTTAGTTCCATCTGCAATAATAATATGACCACCAATCCCAACCTGGCCACCAATCATGCAGTTCTTTCCAATTTTGGTAGATCCTGCAACACCAGTTTGAGCAGCTATAACAGTATTTTCTCCAATTTCTACATTATGCGCTATTTGAATCAGATTATCTAATTTAACACCTCTTCTAATAATTGTTGAGCCAAGGGTTGCGCGATCAACCGTTGAATTTGCGCCAATTTCAACTTGATCTTCAATAATTACATTGCCAATTTGAGCTACTTTTTGATAATTATTATTCTCGTTGGGTGTGAATCCAAATCCATCAGCACCGATAACTACTCCTGAATGAATAGTGACATCGTTACCTATTACACAATCAGAATATAATTTTACTCCTGGGAATAAGGTTGTGTTGTTTCCAATTACGCAATTATCGCCAATATAGCAATGAGGATAAATCTTAGTATTTTCGCCAAGGTTCACATTTTTTCCTACGTAAGCAAAGGCTCCAACATAAATATTAGCGCCTAGAATTGCCGTATCGTCAATGAATGAATTGGGTTCAATACCTGACTTGTTCCGCTGGATAGTATTGTAAACTTCAAGTAGCTTAGCAAATCCGGCATAAGCATTTTCAACTCGAATTATTGTAGGCGCAATTGGTGCTTCAGGGGCGAAATCTAATCCTGTAATTAGAACAGTAGCTTTGGTTGTATACGCAAATGAAGTGTAAGCAGGATTAGCCAAAAAAGTTAATGAGCCTGTTGTCCCTTCTTCAATTTTTGATAGGCGTGATACTCTTGCTTCCGAATCACCTTCAATGGTTCCGTTAAGCAATTCAGCGATTTGTTTAGCTGTGAATTCCATGGTGGATCACAAAGTTAGCAAAATGAACATCATGTAGGGAAAGAATAATTGCCATTTTGCCTAATCTGTAGCCAATTCAGGCAAATAACATAGAAAGTATTTGTTTACAGGTGTAGAGAGTATCGCAACATCCATTTTTTCGTCATCTCCAAGTAGGGTTATTTTATCCTGGTTTCTCATAAGGATTTTTATGGGCTCGCCCTGCGGATTGTAATCCCTGTTTGATATTTTTCCGGCAAAAGCAAAATAGTGATAATCCTCTTTATTTATGCTCCATTGATTTTCAATTCGACGGTTATACAAATCTAAACTTGAACTGTCAAAATTGTCAAGCCGCAAACTGATCTTATAAAGTTTGCGGTTAATCATTCCCTTCGATAATCTTGATAAAACAACATCTGAATGATTGCACCAGACTTTTATTGCGCCGTAAATATCATAGTCGTCAAGTTGAGAAAATACATTTAAAAACTCTTCTTTAGATTTTAAGTTCTCAGGTGAAATGTTGTTTTCCAAAAAATAGTTTAATGCAGGAGTTGTGAATAGTTCCACACCATTTTGAAAAAGCTCCTTTGCTCTTTTTAAGATATTTACCAGCATGTTTTCAGCTGATAATACCGTCTTGTGCAAGTATACCTGCCAGTACATTAATCGTCGCGAAATGATAAATTTTTCTATAGAATAAAGGCCTTTTTCGTCAACAACCAATTCATCGTTGAATACATTAAGCATTTTAATAATTCTTTGAGATCCTATAGTCCCTTCCATAACTCCTGTATAAAAACTGTCTCTGTTCAAATAATCCAAACGGTCCATGTCAAGTTGGCTAGAAACTAACTGGTGCAAGAACTTTTTTTTGTAGTTGTTTTTCAAAATCTCAATACCAATAGATAATTTGCTATCAAACTCTTTGTTCAACTCTTCTATCATTAAAATAGAAAGGGTCTCGTGACTAATACCCGTTACAATAGAATTTTCGAGTGCGTGTGAAAATGGTCCATGTCCAATGTCGTGAAGAAGAATTGCAATGTATGCACCTAGCTCTTCTTCGTTAGTGATTTCATGTCCCTTAGACTTGATTGACTTAATCGCCTCTGTCATTAAATGTAATGCACCTAATGCATGATGAAAACGCGTGTGCAGGGCTCCTGGATAAACCATGTGTGTAAGTCCCAGCTGCCGTATCCTTCTTAAGCGTTGAAACCAAGGATGCTCAATGATGTCAAATATTAAATCATTCGGAAGTGTAATAAATCCATAAACCGGGTCGTTGAAAATTTTATTTTTATTAATGCTCATCTGCAGGGACTTGATAACTTATGTAAGAAGAGGCAAATATCGTAATGTTTGACATATTAAAGATTGTATTTTTGCGTTATTAAATTATGGATAAAATAAAAATTCTTTGGGCTGATGATGAAATTGATTTATTAAGGCCACATATTATTTTCTTAAATGAAAAGGGGTATCATGTTGAAACTGCAAATAACGGTAATGACGCATTAGACCTGATTTATCAAAATAATTATGATATCGTATTTCTTGATGAAAATATGCCAGGGTTGTCTGGTCTTGAAACACTTTTACGAATAAAAAATATCAAGCCGGATGTGCCTGTAGTCATGATTACAAAAAACGAAGCAGAGGAAATTATGGAAGAGGCGATAGGAAGTAAAATTGCCGATTACTTAATTAAGCCTGTTAATCCGAATCAGATATTGCTTTCAGTAAAAAAGAATTTAGAACATCGACGATTAATTAGTGAGAAAACAAATCAAAATTACCAGCAAGAATTTCGTCAGATTGGTATGCGATTATCGGATCGGTTAAATTGGCAGGAGTGGACCGAGGTTTATAAAAAAATTATTTTCTGGGAACTTGAATTAGAGAATTCCTCTGATAAAGGAATGTATGATATTTTAAAAATGCAGAAGGCAGAAGCCAATTCACAATTTGGAAAGTTTATTGAAAACAATTACCTGGATTGGATGAAAAATCCAGACACTGCACCACTATTGTCTCATAATTTACTTCGTAAAAAAGTTTTTCCTGTTGTAGACAGTTCTGATTTGCCTGTGTTTTTTGTCCTGATAGATAATTTGCGATATGATCAATGGAAAATAATCCAACCTTTGTTGTCCGATTTTTTTACAGTAGTAGAAGATGAAACTTTTTGTAGTATTTTGCCAACAGCAACTCAATATGCTCGTAATGCAATTTTTGCAGGTATGATGCCTTCGGATATTCAAAAGAGATTTCCAAACATGTGGGTGAACGATGACGAAGATGGTGGGAAAAATAATCACGAAGAAGATTTTCTTGCAGATCACTTAAAGAGACTTCAGAAAAACTATAAATTCTCATATACAAAAGTTACAAATATTGATGCAGGGAAACAGCTTGTAGATCGTATTCCTAATCTCCAACAAAACAGACTCAATGTGATAGTTTATAATTTTGTAGATATGCTTTCACATGCTAGAACCGAAATGCAAGTTATACGGGAGTTGGCCGAAGATGAAAAGGCATATCGTTCTATTACGAAATCTTGGTTTACACATTCTCCACTTCTAGAAGCATTAAAAAGGATTAGTGAAAAACCATGCAAAGTAGTAATTGCGACTGATCATGGTACCATAAAAGTAAATGAACCTTCAAAAATTGTTGGCGATAAAAATACCAATACAAATTTACGATATAAGGTTGGCAAGTCGCTTAATTATGAAAAGCGCGATGTTATGGAAATAAAAAACCCTGCTGACGCAATGCTCCCAAAAATGAATATGAGTACTTCGTATGTTTTTATTAAAAGCGATAAGTTTTTTGCATATCCTAACAACTATAATTATTATGCGAATTTTTATAGAGATACATTTCAGCATGGAGGTATTTCTCCAGAAGAAATGATTATACCTGTAATCACTATGAAAAGCAAATAATGGAAAGAAGCTGGTATAACATTGGGAAAGAAGAGTATTCGAGTGTTGCTTCAGAAATTGTTTCTATTTTGAATAGTGAAAGGATAAGTATTTTGTGTCTAAAAGGAGATTTAGGTGCTGGTAAAACTACATTTAGTAAGTCGTTATTTGAAGTTTTAGATGTTATCGATGAAGTTCAAAGTCCTACATTTTCTATTGTGAATGAGTACCATAATATAGATGGTGCTGTTTTTTATCATTTTGATTTTTATCGATTTGATAAAATTGAGCATGCGTACGATATTGGGTATGAAGAGTACTTTTATTCGGGAAATCTTTGTGTAGTTGAATGGCCAGAAATGATTGAGGGTTTGTTAAATTTGCCAAAAGCAACTATCTTTATAAACGGTGAAGGTAGTTTCCGAAATCTAATTTTAAGCGTATGAGTAAAATTCATGGATTAAGTAATTTGACTAGTCAGGGTTTGGCTATGCCTAAAGAAAGCCTACTCGAAATAGGAAAGCATGAAAAAAGTTTAACTATCGGTATTCCTCGTGAAATTTCATTTCAAGAAAATAGAATTCCATTAGTTCCTGATTCAGTATCTCTTTTAGTTAGTAATGGACATGAAATAGTAATAGAAACCAATGCAGGAAAAAGTGCAAATTTTGAAGACAAAGATTTTAGTGAGTGTGGTGCTCGAATAGTTTATTCTACAAATGAAATCTACCAATCAGATATTGTTTTAAAAGTAGCGCCACCAACTTTTGAAGAGTTAGATTTAATTAAAGACAAGCAGACTTTATTGTCAATTCTGCAGATAGGAATGCAATCAGCTGGATATATTCAGAAAATGGTTTCAAAGAAAATTATTGCTTTGGCTTATGAATATTTAAAAGACGAGACTAATGTGTACTCAGTTATTCAAGCAATGAGTGAAATTGTTGGGAGTACCTCAATTCTTATAGCATCTGAATTAATGAGTAATACCACTGGCGGTAAAGGCGAAGTTCTTGGAGGCATACCTGGTGTTTCCCCAACAGAGGTCGTTATTTTAGGGGCCGGAACAGTCGGCGAAAACGCTGCCCGTGTAGCAGTTGGTTTAGGAGCAAGTGTTAAAGTCTTCGATATTTCTAGTGATAAGTTGCGTCGTTTGCAAAGAAACTTAGGGTACCCTGTTGCAACTTCAACATTGTCGCCAACAGCTTTGATAAGCGCATTGAAAAATTGTGATGTTGCTATTGGTGCAATTTTAAGTAAAGAAGGCAGGTCGCCAGTGATTGTAACTGAAGAAATGGTTGCGCAAATGAAAAATGGATCAGTAATTATTGATGTTAGTATAGATCAAGGAGGTTGTTTTGAAACTTCTGAAGTAACCAATCATTCCAATCCAACCTTTAAAAAGTTTGATGTGATTCATTATTGTGTTCCCAATATTGCTAGTCGTGTAGCTAGGACGGCATCTTTTGCATTAAGTAATATTTTTACCCCAATTATTTTAAGTATGGGTGAGTGTGGAGGAGTTGAGGCATTACTTGAAAAAGATAGGCATGTCAGAGAATCAGCCTATTTGTATCGAGGTATGGTAACAAATAAATATGTTTCTGAAATTACGCGATTGCCTTACCGTGATTTAAATTTATTGATGGCTACTCGCTTTTGATAATTTTTTAAAGCTTTTGCATGCAATCTTTAAGGAGCAGCTTTCACACTTAGGGTTCTTGGCTGTGCAAACATAACGTCCATGAAGAATTAGCCAATGGTGTGCTATATTAATCAATTCTTCCGGTATAAATTTTACTAATTGTTTTTCCGTATCTAATGGAGTTTTTGAATTTGTTGTTAATCCAATTCGCGATGAAACTCGGAAAACATGAGTATCAACAGCCATTTTTGGTTGGTTAAAAACTACGGAAGCAACTACATTGGCTGTTTTTCTACCAACTCCTGGCAGCAATACCAAATCATCAACATTAGAAGGGACTATCCCATTAAACTTCTCGATTAGCATTTGTCCCAGTCCAACTAAATGTTTAGCTTTATTATTGGGATAGCTGATCGATTTTATAACATTAAAAACATCATCTACATTTGCTTTTGACAATGATTTCGCATCAGGGTATTTATTAAATAAATCTGGAGTAGTCATATTTACTCTCTTGTCTGTGCATTGTGCGGAAAGAACAACGGCAACGATTAATTCAAAAGGGTCAGCGTATTTAAGTTCTGTTTCTGCATTGGGTACATTGTTTTTGAAATACTCTAAAACAAATTTATATCGTTCCTTTTTTATCATTCACAATACTATGAAAAATCTATAAAAATTGAAAGCCGGACTTTTTAGTTTCCGGCCTTCATAATATTAACTATTTAAAATGGAGCAGTTAATCTTGCGTAATTCATGATGCTTTCCTTGATGCATCTCGGAGGGGCTATTAGTGATTGGTCCAATGCTTCCGAAATTGCAATCATGTCTTGATATAACTCAGCAACTTCTTCGTTATTGTCTATTGTTTTTTGAACCTCAACTGTCTTTAATAGCGGAGTTTCATTATACAAATAGGCAATCAAATCATTTAAAGTACAATTGGTGTTCATAGGCGTTATTTTTCATTAATAACGCTATGTTTAAAGGATTATTGCTTAATCTGCACTTAGCTGAAGTCTATTGTCTTGAATTATCTTTCTAAGATTAATAATTGCATATCTCATTCGGCCTAAAGAAGTATTGATGCTTACATTAGTAGCCTCCGCGATTTCTTTAAAACTCATGTTTCCATAATGTCGCATAATTACCACCTCTTTTTGATCGAATGGAAGTTTTTCTATAAGCTGCCTAACCTGAGATTGAATTTGCTTATTAATGATTCGGTCTTCAATGTTAGAATCCATTAATGGCAAAGTGTCAAAAATGCTATACTCTTCAGTGTCGTAAGCCATTGGCATTCTTTTTTGCCCTCTGAAATGGTCGATTGTAAGATTGTGAGCAATTCTTAATACCCAGCTTAAGAACTTTCCTTCTTCGTTGTAGTTTCCATTCCGAAGTGTGTTAATCACTTTAATAAAAGTGTCCTGAAAAATGTCGTTAGCTAAGTCACTGTCTTTAACCAGTAGATAAATACTGGTGTAAACTTTCTTTTCATGACGAATGATTAATTTTTGAAGGGCATTTTCATCGCCCTTGATGAACAGAGCTACAAGCTCGTTGTCTGAGATTTGTTGTTTACACATAGTTCCTCCTTTTTAGTAGGTTTGAATTAGAAGATTAAATTTTTCTATGTGTAAATTTTGCCTTATAAGCGTCTCAGTTTTTGATTAAGTTTGATTTCCTCTTTATACGAACGATAATTTTTTTTTATTATTGCCTGACTGCAATTTAAAAAATCTTTTATCAAGCACCAAGAAAAAAATGTTATTTGTTTTGAAATAACCAACTATCGTGCCTGAATTTTATTGAAATTAAAATGTGGGTACACAATTTTTATTTAATACATGTGCTAATTTTGTCTGCTATTAAAATTAATTATGAAAAAGTATATTACAAGCATGTTGTTTTTAGCTCCTCTATTAAGCTTCGGTCAAGATAAAATAAGTTTTAACAAGGAGACGTTGCTTTACGAAGGGGAAGAGAAGCATTTTTCTAATATGCGACAACTTACTTTTGGTGGCGATAACGCTGAAGCATATTTTAGTTTTGATAATAAAAAGCTGACTTATCAAATGAGAAATAAGTCTAAAGGTATGGATTGTGACCAGATTTATTATTTTGATTTGTCCTCAAAAACCACTGATGAATCTTCGTCTAAATTAATTAGTACCGGAACGGGACGAACAACTTGTTCTTATTTTTTGCGAGGAGATTCACTTATTTTATATGCATCTACCTTTTTAGGAAATAAGGAATGCCCAAGAGATCCGGAAAGAAGAGCGGATGGAAAATATGTGTGGGCGATATATCCTGATTTCGATATTTTCGTTAGTGATTTAAATGGGTCTATTAAGACACAATTGACGAATACTCCTGGTTATGATGCAGAAGCAACGGTTTCTCCCAATGGAAAGATGATTGTTTTTACGAGTATGCGTTCTGGTGATTTGGAATTATATACAATGGGTGTTGATGGGTTAAATATTAAACAAGTCACTAATCAATTAGGATATGATGGAGGTGCATTTTTTTCTCCAGATAGCAAGCACTTAATATTTAGAGCCTCACGTCCAAAAACAGAAGAAGAAATCAATGAATACAATGAATTGCTAAAAGAGGGTTTAGTAATGCCAACAAAGATGTCATTGTATACATGTGATATTGATGGATCAAATTTAAAACGAATTACAGATTTGCCTAATGCAAGCTGGGCTCCATTTTTTCATCCATCAGGTGAGAAAGTGATTTTTGCGAGTAATTACAAAGCAATTAGGGGCTTGCCATTTAATCTGATGATGGTTGACTTAGATGGAAGCAATTTAGAGCAAATTACATTTGATACAATGTTTGATGCATTTCCAATGTTTTCTCCTGATGGTACGAAAATTATTTTTTCATCCAATAGGAATAATAATGGAACACATGATACCAATTTATTTATTGCTGATTGGAAAGATTAGGTGTTTTTTTTACTCTTTTAAGAGTCAATAGATTCATTCCATTTATGCCAAGTCCATTGACATTGTTCTGATGAAGTCTTAACACTTTGTCGTAGTATAGCACAACAATAGGAGCCTCCGACATAACAATAGAATCTAGCTGGTGGTATTTTATTGATCGAAGACTATCATTTTGTATCCTCATTGCTGCTTCATATTCTGAGTCGAATAAAGGGCTTTCAAAATGCGTGTAATTGGGTCCATTAGGAGATTTGTTCTTGCTGTAAAACAACGATAAATAATTTTCAGGGTCTGCATAATCCGCAATCCACGAGCCCCTAAACCATGATAATTGTTGTTTGCTTACCATCTGTCGATGTTGTGCTGCTTGATTTACTTCTACTTTTACCTTTATGCCTGCCTCTCCAAGCTGCCCTTGAATATACTCACATAAATCTTGATAGGAGTTTGTTGTACTCATTGTAATTGTAGGTAGTCCTTCGCCGTTAGGAAATCCCGCATCTTTCAAAAGTTGTTTTGCTTTTTCAGGATTGTAATTATAGCCATAGTTTGTAGAAGATTGGCTAAATCCAGGAGAGCCAATTGGTACAAACCCCGATGTTCCGGGCGTGGCCATATTATTTCTTAAATAACGAATCATTTTTTCTCTATCAAAAGCATAGTTTATAGCTTGCCTTATTTTTAGATTCGATAATGGATTGTTTTTGGTTTCATTATTTAAATCTAAAGCAAAACCTAGGTATTCAGTATTTAAATAAGATGATTTTAGTACTTTGAATTTATCTTTGTATTTTGTTTTTACACTTCCATTTTTATTCAATAAGTCATCCTTATAAGACGCATCTAATCCACTTATCAAATCAAGTTTGCCTTTTAAGAATTCTAAAAAGGCACTTTGCTTATCGGGAACAAAGGAAACCATGATCGCGTCCAAATATGGTAATCTTACTCCCCTAGAATCTCTTTCGAAGTAATTATCATTTTTGTGAAAAATTAAAGCAGATCTTTCATACCAATTAAAGAATAAGAATGGGCCAGTACCAACCGGTTTTTTTCTGAAATCCTTACCATATTTTTCAATTGCTTCGTGGGGAACAACAGAGCAATAAACGGATGATAATAAGCCTAAAAAAGGCGGGAAAGATTCTTTAAGTCGTATTGTTAATGTAGAGTCATTTTCAGCTTCGACATTGAGTATGTTTTTGATAGTGTCCTTTTCAATAAAATTAAAAATCCAACTTCCAGGTGACGCTATTTTGGGGTCAATTAGTCTGTTAAATGAAAACACAAAGTCTTCTGCAACGACTTTTCTATTTGCCCTAAGTGATTTATCTGGATGGAAATAAACATCGTTTTTTAAATTGAATCTATAAAGTTTACCGTCGTTACTTATCATCCAAGATTTTGCAATGCATGGCTCAGGAATTAAAGAGTCGTTTAAGCTAACGAGCCCATTAAAGATTTGATTGCAAGCCCATATATTAGCTTGATTACTAGCAAACGCAGGATCTAATGAGGTGATTCCCGAAGATTCATTGTACCTGAAAACAGTCTTTCCGTTTGTATTAAAGCCAGACTTTTTACAAGAGATTAAAAAAGAAAAAGTGATTACAAGATAAATCAACCGCATGTTACAAAGCTAATAATTCCCATTAATTTTCAAATTGACTCCTTCAAACTAAATGCTATTCATATACTATCACATTCTTCAATTTTATATTTTTGCGATGTAATGAACAAGGTAGCATTCCATACATTAGGTTGTAAATTGAATTTTTCAGAAACTTCAACAGTTGCTCGGCAATTTAAAGATGCTGGTTGGCAAAAGGTTGCTTTCCCTGGGCCAGCTGATGTTTATGTAATAAATACTTGTTCCGTTACTGAAAATGCTGATAAAGAATGTAAGTCAATTGTTAACAAAGCGATGAAAGCTAATTCGGATGGCAAGGTGATAATTATTGGTTGCTATGCACAGTTAAAGCCACAGGAGATTTCAGAGATAAATGGGGTTGATTTGGTATTAGGTGCACAGGAAAAGTTCAATGTTTTAGAATATTTGTCGTCGATCAATAAAAACGAAAAAGGGTCGTATATTTCTTGTGAAATTGATCAAATAGATTTGTTTATTAGTTCCTTTTCATCCGATGATAGAACGCGTGTTTTCTTAAAAGTGCAAGACGGATGTGATTATAGCTGTACTTTTTGTACTATTCCGTTGGCTCGCGGTAAGTCTAGGAGCGATACTGTTAAAAATGTTGTTCATCAAGCGACTGAAATTGCTAAATCGGGAGCAAAAGAAATTGTTTTGACGGGAATTAATTTAGGTGATTTTGGGTTGGATGCTAGTGGGAATCGTCAGGAAAAGTTTATTGATTTGGTGAATGCACTTGATAAACTAGAGGGCATTGACCGATTTCGAATTTCTTCCATCGAGCCAAATTTATTAGCGGATGAAATAATTGAAGTAATTAGTAAATCGAAAAAATTTGTGCCCCATTTCCATATTCCATTACAAAGTGGATCCGACGATGTTTTGAAGCTAATGCGTAGACGATATCTTAAAAAGCAGTACATAGAAAAGGTTGATAAAATTAAGTTTTTGATTCCACATTGTTCCATTGGGGTTGATGTAATTGTTGGCTTTCCTGGGGAAACAGATGAGAATTTTAATGAGACGGTAGCTTTTCTAAAAGACTTAGACATTACTTATCTTCATGTGTTTACTTATTCAGAGAGAGAAAATACTCTAGCAAAAGATTATTCAGGCAAGGTTCCCATGGAAATTAGAAAACTTAGAAATAAGACGCTGCGCAACTTATCAATTAAAAAGCAACGCGCATTTTATGAAAAAAATATTGGAGAAATACGCCCTGTCCTATTTGAAGCAGAAGTTCAAAATGATTTTATTTATGGGTATACTGATAATTATGTAAGAGTGAAAACGAATTATAGTGAATCATTAGTGAATAAAATTGTTAATTGCAAAATCGAAAATTTAACTCCTGATTGTATAGGTGAAGTTGAATTGCAAATAAATTAAAAAATGTATCCTACAATCTCAGATTTCTTGCTTGATTTTTTTGGATTTGATTTGCCCCTGCCAATTCAAACATTTGGTTTTATGCTAGCCATTTCTTTTTTTTTAGCGGCTTATAGTTTAAAACTTGAATTGATTAGAAAGGAAAGTGCTGGATTGCTAAATTATAATTTAGTTGAGGTTGTAATTGGCAAGCCTGCTTCTTTATCAGAATTGTTCAGCTCCTCAATAAGTGGTTTTGTAATTGGATATAAATTGGCTTTTATTTTATTTCATTATAGTGATTTTGTCAATGATACACAAGGCGTATTGTTGTCTTCAAAAGGAAATGTATTGGGAGGATTGTTACTTGGCGCACTGATGGGGTATATTCGATACCGAGAGGGACAGAAAAATAAATTACCCGAAATTAAAATCGTCCAAGAAAAAGTATGGCCGCATCAGATTGTGATGAATATTACATTTACTGCAGCGATTGCTGGAATAATTGGAGCTAAAATATTTCACAACTTGGAGAACTGGGATGAGCTGGTGGCAAACCCAATTGAATCGCTATTGTCGTTTAGCGGCTTAACAATGTATGGAGGTTTGATATTCGGAACTTTTGCAGTCATATATATGACAAAAAAACAAGGCATAGCACCCTTGCATATTGCCGATGCAGCTGCGCCGGGTATTATGTTGGCATATGGTACTGGAAGATTAGGTTGCCAATTGTCTGGTGATGGAGATTGGGGTGTAGTAAATCTTGCACCCAAGCCCGATTGGATGAGTTTTTTGCCTGATTGGTTCTGGTCTTATAATTATCCTCATAATGTTATCAGTAGCGGAGTTCCTATTGACGGGTGTTTTGGTCGACATTGTATGATACTTTCTCAGCCAGTTTTTCCAACACCATTGTATGAATCTATAATGTGTATTGGATTGTTTTTTCTTTTATGGGCACTCAGGAAAAAACTTAATAAGCCAGGTTTAGTATTTTCTCTTTACCTATTATTAAATGGAGCTGAAAGATTCACTATAGAGCAAATCCGTATCAATAATAAATTCATGTTTTTAGGAATGAATGTTACGCAGGCAGAGATTATAGCAGCATGCCTAATTATATGTGGGACAATAGGGTTGATAATTTTTAGCAAGAATCGAAATGGAGTTAATCAATAGTGCTTTTTGTGAAGAGGTAAAGAAGATAGTGAATGACGCTGTTAAGTTTATACGAAATGAGCGATTCAATTTTAATGAGTCTGCTGTAGAATACAAAGGCACAAATGATTTAGTTTCATATGTAGATAAAACTGCAGAAAAAATTTTAGTTGAAAAACTTTTATTGATAATTCCTGAAGCTGGGTTTATTGCAGAAGAAAATACACTTTCAATTAATAATAAAGATTATTGTTGGATAATTGACCCATTGGATGGCACTACTAATTTTATTCATGGATTAAATTGTTATTGCGTAAGCGTTGCTCTGATATATAAAAATGAATTAGTGTTGGGTGTTGTTCATGAGGTAGTTTCTGATGAATGCTTTTATGCTTGGAAAAATGGAGGTGCATACTGTAACAACAAAAAAATTGTTGTCTCTTCAATTAATAGTTTAAATAAATCATTGATTGCAACAGGGTTTCCTTACACCAATTATTTGCGCATGGAAGCATATATGCGTGTGTTTGATTATTGTATGCGCAACACTCATGGCTTAAGAAGGCTTGGTTCAGCAGCAATGGATTTAGTTTATGTTGCGGCAGGAAGAATGGATGCCTTTTATGAATACGGTTTGAATGCATGGGATGTTGCTGCTGGATGCCTTATTTTAAAAGAAGCAGGTGGACAAGTAACTGATTTCTCAGGTGAAGAAAATTATTTGTTTGGCAAAGAAATTTTAGCAACTAATAACAGCATACATGATTCGTTTTTAGAAATCATTCAAAGAGAATTTGAATCATAAAAAATCCCTGAAAAATCTCCAAGACGTTTAGTTTTATATTTTCTTATTTTTATGCTTTAAAACTTTCGCTTCAATATAAAAGATTGTTTCTTCCGCTATGTTCTTGCATTGATCACCTACACGCTCTAGTTTTCTAATCATACTAATCGTATATAAACTTTGATTGATACGATCGGAATGTGTTTTGATAAATGCAGCGATTTTGTCGTTCGCCTGAATATTGATTTCGTCAACAGTTTCGTCAAGTTTGAAAATACTTCTTGCAAGTTTAGTGTCTTCGTCAGCAAAAGATTTTGCGGTTGTTGTCATGATTTCTATGCAGATGTCGAACATTTCAATTACCCTTGATGTTTCAAGTAATTCTTTTTCAGGCTCTAATTTGAAATTAAGTACAAATTTAGAAACACTCTCAGCAATATCTCCAATACGCTCTAGGTTTGAATTTATTTTCATGCATGCAAGTAAAAATCGCAAATCAATTGCTACTGGATTAAATAGCGCAATAATATTTTCACAATCCCTATCAATTTTTAATTCGAAGCCGTTCACTCTTTTTTCATTGATAACAACTTCACGTGCGAGGTCCTTATCAAGTTGAATAAAAGATTCTTTTGATTTTACGAGTTGTGATTGTACAAGTTCAAACATTTCTAATATGTTCGAACGTAAGTTTTGTAATTCAATATTTAAATGTGACATAATGTTATAGTGTTAATTATCAACCAAATCTTCCAGTTATGTAGTTCTGAGTTCTTACATCTGTTGGGTTGGTAAATATTTTTTTTGTTGTATCAAATTCTACTAATTCTCCAAGGTAAAAGAATGCAGTGCTATCGCTAACCCTTCCTGCCTGTTGCATATTATGAGTTACAATAATAATTGTATAAAGTTCTTTTAATTGATATATCAATTCTTCAATTTTAGCAGTAGAAATCGGATCTAATGCCGAAGCTGGCTCATCCATCAACAATACAGAAGGCTCAATAGCTAATGCTCTTGCAATGCATAAACGTTGTTGTTGCCCACCTGAGAGTGCCATAGCAGATTTTTTCAATTTGTCTTTTACCTCGTCCCATAAAGCGGCTTGCTTTAAACAAATTTCTACTCTTTCCTCTATATAATTCTTATGTGTAATTCCATTAACTCTTAATCCGTATGCGACATTTTCAAATATTGTTTTGGGGAACGGATTTGGCTTTTGAAAAACCATTCCTACTCGTTTACGCAGCTCGTCAATTTTGATTGACTTACTGTAAATTTCTTTGCCGTCAATAATACATGATCCTTCTATTTTCACTCCATCAATTAAATCGTTCATCCTATTAAAAAGACGAAGGAATGTCGACTTACCACAACCTGAAGGTCCGATTAGAGCAGTAACTGTATTTTTTTCAATAGCCATATTGATTCCTTTTAGAGCATGAAAAGAACCATAATGAAGATTTACATTTTTACTTTCTATTTTATACATGATAGATTAATTCGTTTTGTATTTCTTGGTTAAAAATCTGCGAATGATGTTGGCGATAATATTTAATATCAAAACAATTAAAATTAAGATTACAGCAGTTCCATATGCCATTCCTCTAGATTCTGCTATGTTAGTCCCGCTAGTAGATATAACATACAAGTGGTAAGGCAACGCCATTACTTGATCAAAAACACTCGTTGGCAATTTCGGAAGGAAATAAGCAGCAACCGTGAATAAAATTGGAGCTGTTTCTCCTGATACACGACCTATGCTTAAAATAAGTCCGGTAATAATATTAGGCAATGCCATTGGCAAGGTCACTCGTTTAATGGTTTGCAACTTTGTTGCGCCAAGGGCATAGCTAGCTTCACGATATGAATTATCAATTGCTTTTAAGGCTTCTTCCGTTGTTCTAATTACAACTGGTAATGCTAATAATCCTAACGTTAAAGAGCCTGATAAAATGGAGTCACCAAATCCTAATTTGTTTACGAATAAAGCCATTCCGAATAATCCAAAAACGATTGACGGTACTCCAGCTAAATTGGCTGTCATCAATTGAACAAATTTCCTATACCAACTGTCCTTGGTATATTCAAAAATATAAATACCTGACATTACTCCAATAGGGAATGCAAAAAGCATGGAGCCTGCTATTAAACAAAGTGTCCCGATAATTGCAGGGTAAATTCCTCCTTTGGTCATTCCATCTTCTGGCATTTGTGTAATGAACTCCCAGCTTACAACGCCAATTCCCTTTACAAAAATAAATCCTAGAATAGAAAATAAAATACCCATTACAAGTAATGAAAGTATTCTGAATGTCCAAAATGCTATCGATTGACTAAGTATTTTTTTAAAATCTGATTGCATATAGATTATCGATTAACACGTCTTTTTGAAATTGTTTCCACCCAAATATTGATAATCATCGTAATAATAAATAAAATACAACCTAAGCCGAAGAGTGCTTTATAATGAATGCCATTAGCAGGGGCCTCGCCTAATTCAGCAGCAATTGTTGCGGGTATTGTGCGGAGTGGTTCTAATAATGAGTGAGGCATTACTGCTGCATTTCCGGTAACCATTAACACCGCCATCGTTTCACCTATTGCTCTTCCGATTCCTAAAATTGCGGCTGCAGAAATTCCTGATGCAGAATATGGGATAACCACTTTGTAAATAGTTTGCCATTGAGTTCCACCTAAAGCAAGGCTAGCTTCTTTCATTGCACGCGGAGTATTCCTTAATGCATCTTCAGTAACAGTAATAATAGTTGGAAGGGCCATGATAGCAAGAACAATTGCTCCCGCTAACCCTGTTTCGCCAACAGGCAAATTAAATGTTTTTTGAATTAATGGTACAATTATAATTAGCCCAAAGAAGCCATAGACAACTGATGGAATCCCTGCAAGCAATTCGATTACTGGTTTGTAGATAGCACGAATTTTTGGATGTGCTACTTCAGCAATATAAATAGCGGTTGCTAATCCAATTGGCAATGCAATAAGAATTGCAACAATCGAAACATAGAGGGTTCCTAAGATCAATGGTAGTACACCAAGTTGCACTGCAGGATTTGCAGTTGGAAACCATTCCTTACCTAATAAAAAAGTTTTAGGAGAAATATTATCAATTGTTGCAACTTTAGATTTATGGTTTTTAGCTAGATATTTTTTTGAAAAAACCGCAATTATTCCTGGATTAGCTTCAATGAGTGAGTCCATTTTATTAGGTAAAAATTCAAATGCTGTCCCTAATTCTTCTTCAGAAAAGTAATTGCTTAGGTCATTAAATGTAAATAATAAAATAGAATCATTGGCACCACCAACTAATTTCCAGTTAGTAGTTTCTTGATCAAAGATTTTTTTTACATCAACAGCAGTTAGATTATTAACCTTATTTTGACTGCTTAATACAATTACATTTTCTCCTTCCAACGGTGATTCCTTAAAAACGGAGAGACCTTCTTTAAACAAGAAAATGACGATTAATAATACTGTAAGTGTAGTTATTGTACTACTCAGCATTAAGATTCCTTCAATAGTTTTATTTATAATTTTCTTAATCACGCTCAAATGTAATAGTTTATTTAAATTAATAATAGCCGCAACGTTAATTGCGACTATTATTCAAGAATTAATATTTAAACCTTATTACATTCCATCAAGAGAAATGTACCCAATTTGAGATACAATTCCCTGACCTGTTTTACCTGTGATATAATCGATAAAAGGTTTTACCAATGCTTCTGATTTAGTTGGGTAATAAAAGAACAAAGGACGAACAACAGGGTAAGTTTTATTTTTTGCTGTTGCAACAGAAGGTTTAACATATGTTTTTCCTTTGTCGGTTGATACACCAATTGCTTTCACACTTTTATCTAGATAAGCTAATCCTACATATCCGATAGCACCATTTGTTTGACTAACCGATTGAATAACGGCTCCTGATGCTGGCATGTTTAAACAAGTAGCCGCATAGTTTTTACGGTTTAATAAATGCTCTTTGAAGAACTCGTAAGTTCCAGATGATGTCTCTCTTGCGTAAGCAACAATTTTCATGTCATCGCCGCCTACTTCTTTCCAGTTTTTAATTTTACCAGTGTAGATTCCTTCAATTTGTTCTCTAGTTAATTGAGAAACCTTATTGCCAGGGTTTACAATTATACTTAAGGCATCAAAAGCGATTTTTACTTCTTTGTATGATCTTCCAGCATCTTGCAATTTAATTTTCTCATCCATTTTAATTGGACGTGATGACATTGCTATATTAGTATTGCCATCAATTAATGCAGCAATTCCTACTCCTGATCCACCACCAACAACACTAATATTTACACCTTTATTTGTCTTCATGTATTGTTCGGCTTCTTTCTGACTAAGAGGTAAAACCGTATCACTGCCTTTGATAACTAATTTTTGAGCGAATGACATATTGCATGTTAATACAAGTAATGCAACTAATAATTTTTTAAACATATTTTTCATGATTTATTATTTTTAATTTAGAATTTATATTGAAGGCGCAAAGTAAATACATTATCTTTTATATCTTTTGTGTAGCCACTTAGATTTTTAGATGTTTCATTTTTTACTGAATCGTAGTATGCAAGAATTTTAGCATTATTACTTAAGAAATAAGCTACACCAAACCCAAATGTATCATATCTTAAATCAGTAGCACTTGTCTTTAATCTATTTTTAGAAGTACTTGAGGATCCTTGCCCAATTTCGTCTCCTTTAACTTCTGTATTAGGATCATACCAATCATACTTTAAAACAATCTGGCCTGGTATAAATGAATACAATGTATTTAAAAATTTATTTTCTGAAGTTGTACGATTTAAATTCTGCGCTAATTCAAAATAAGCCCCGTTGAATTTACGCGTATATAGTGGATTAGCGAGGGTTGGCTTAGATTGAAATGCTTTGGATGTTGAGCCTTGGCTCGCATGAGTTCCTTGAATATATTCAGCTTTCAAAGTAAAAATTCCCCAATTAAAATCTTTTTGTAATTGGCCATCAATTCCATAATAAGTCCTAGGAGCGTAGCCACTCGGATTCACAGAGTCTGCATGGAATATGTTAATTCCTGCACTGTCGCTTAATGTATATGAGACTGCTTTATATTTTGAGTTTATTGAGTCTACATTGTAAATTACTCCACCATTATAATAAGATACACCAAATCCATATTTAATGTCTTCATTTCTATTAGAACGATTTACAGTTAAATGAGAAATTAAATCTTTGTGGCTATCAAAATCTGAAATACTTGTATTGGCATCAGGAGACCCTTCCCCAGTAACTAAAGCTACATCTAATTTTAACCAATTCCAGATTCCGAATTTAGGTCCTTGTAAAGTCAATTTAGCTCCTAAGTCTCTCTCATTAGGTAATAAGTTTCCTGACATTCTACCACGCTCAGGAGCCTCCCTCATATTTGAAGTATATTCGATTTCGTAGCCAAAAGGACGATTGAATATACCCGCCGTTAATGTGGCCCAATAATATTTTTGCTCAGTGATGCTTGCATAGGCTTCAACTACGCGAAGACCTCTTTCGGTCATATCTGTTTGGAAAACAACCTTACTGAAATATTTATCATAAGTAACTTTCAAACGACCACGTCTCACAGAAAATCTCTTATCTACTCCTGCATTAAAGTTTCCTCCTGATGCAGATGCAATACCTGAAGAGTCTGCCCATTGAAATTGAGTTTGAATGTAACCGCTAATTTGAAAACGTTTTAAATACTCCATATCATTGTAAAGTTTGTTAACTGTTTGGATCGTTGTGTCCTCTGGTTCCAATTCAATGCGTGGACTTGCGATAGTTGTACTATCTTCAACCTGAGCTTGAGCATACGAACATAATAATGTCCCTAATGCTACAAGTAGGAATGTGATGGATTTGTTAATACCTTTTTGCATGTTTATAATTTGTTAAGAAGTTGCAAATAGATTAAGATAGTGTTAACGATATATTATTCTAATATTAACAAAATGTTAAAAATCGGATGGTCTCAATACTTTTTACTGCCTTTTTTTTTAAAACTTGCAGATAATCAGTTAATTAATAATCATATCTTTGTTTGTCAGTTTAATTTTTAAAGCTAGAAATAATTTAAGATAAAAGCTATTTTTTGTTTTTTAAGTTAGAAACATTCAATTAACTAATTACATTTACAAGTGAAATTAATGTTTATTCAATTAATGAGACTTTAAAAATGATTTGTTTATCCTTTAATATTTGATTAACAATTTGGTAATAATTGCAATAGATATTTGTTCAGGATAATTTTAAGCATATGGAAAACTCAAATATTAAAATACTATTAGTGGATGATGAGCCAGATATTCTTGAGTTTATGGAGTATAATCTCAAAAAGGAAGGATATCAGGTACTTCAGGCTAAAAATGGTAAAGAAGCAGTGGAGATTGCAAAAAAAGAGTTTCCTCATTTGGTGATATTGGATATTATGATGCCTGTAATGGATGGTATAGAAGCATGTCGTACAATGCGCGAAATACCAGAATTGCAAAATACGCTGATTACTTTTTTAACTGCTCGAAATGAAGAATATTCTCAATTAGCAGGGTTTGATGTAGGTGCTGATGATTATATCACAAAGCCAATCAAGCCAAGAATAATGTTGAGTAGAGTGAAAGCCCTTTTAAGAAGATTGAATGGCAATAGCGGCGCTTCTGCACCAATTGTACAGATAGGCAATCTTAGAGTTGATAGAGAAAGCTACCTTGTATACAAGAATGATGAACCAATAGCATTGCCGCGAAAAGAGTTTGAATTGTTATCATTGCTGACGTCTAAACCAGGAAAGGTTTTTACTCGTGAAGATATTTTATCAAGAGTGTGGGGCTCTGATATTGTTGTTGGCGATCGTACGATTGATGTACATATTCGAAAAATACGCGAAAAATTAGGAGACGAATCTATAAAAACAATTAAAGGTATTGGTTATAAATTTGATATCTAATATTTAGATATTTTTGTTTTTATATTGAAATCGTCGTGAAGCCTGTCCATATATCTATTGCCACCTCTCTCTTATTAAGCTTCGTAGTATGCTTTTTCTTCTATTTTATTTCTCTTTTTTTATTTGAAGCAGTTTCATTCTCTAGTTTATTTATTCTATACGTAATCGTTTTTTTACTGTCGCTTACATCTTTAAAAATACTCTACAGTCAGTATATCTTTGGAAATCTAAATAAAATTTATCGAGAAATTATTAAATTAAAAAACCCTAACGAGCCCATTCGTTCTTTTCAAGAATCAGGAACTGATATTACAAGTGAAATTCAAAATGTATTAGTAGGATGGAGCAAAGAATCGAAGCAGGAAATTGACAACCTTAAACAATTAGAAATTTATAGACGAGAATTTTTAAGTAATGTATCTCATGAGTTGAAAACACCAATCTTTTCTGCACAGGGATATATTCATACATTAATAGATGGAGGAATTGATGATGTTGATATAAATGTTTTGTATTTAAATAAGGCTGCTAAGAGTATTGATCGTTTAGTTTCAATGGTGGATGATTTGGAGTCTATATCAAAGTTAGAAGCGGGAGAATTAATAGTAGAGATTAGAACATTTGATTTAACAGATTTGATACATGATGCTATAGATTCTTTAGAAATACAGTCTAAAGAGAAGAAAATTAATCTTTCTATTGTCGAAGAATCAAAACGTCCAATATATGTTAATGGCGATCGTGATTTAGTGCGACAAGTAATCGTTAATCTTTTAGTGAACTCAATTAAATATGGAGTGCAAGGCGGTGAAACAATTATTAGTTATGCCGATGGAGGCGATAAAATAATAGTTGATTTAGCGGATAATGGTATTGGCATTGAGAAAGTTCATTTAGCTCGATTGTTTGAAAGATTTTATAGAGTTGATAAAAGTCGTTCGCGTGAACAAGGGGGTACTGGACTTGGGTTAGCAATTGTTAAGCATATTATTGAGGCACATCATCAATACATTAGTGTTCAATCAGAGATAGGCAAGGGCACTACTTTTTCTTTTTCGCTTCAGCTTAGTAAATAGAATTTTCAAGTAAATTAATTTCTAACTTCGCTTTTAAATATTAAATATGAAATCGAAGAGTCTTCCTAACGCACTTTCTAATAGAATTGCAAAAATTAAATCGTTTAATCCTAATTCTCCAGGATTAAAAGAATCTAATGTTTTTGGTTTGCCATTCACAGCTGACGAATCAGAAATTGTTTTGATACCGGTGCCTTGGGAGGCTACAGTTAGTTATGGAGGTGGAACATCCAAAGGTCCGGCTTCAATTCTGGAAGCTTCTGCTCAAGTAGATCTTCATCATGCGGAATTTCCGGAGCTATGGAAGCAAGGTGTTGCTATGACAACAATTTCTAAGGAACTGCAACAGCAAAGTAAATCTGCGAAAAAATTAGCTTCTAAAATTATTGAGGCATTAGGTAATGGAAAGAGTCTTCAAAATGATCTTAAACTAAAGAACGCGCTTGAAGAAGTTAATGCAGCATCAGCTAAAATGATTGACCATGTAGAATTTGCAACAACTGAATGGCTTGATAAAGGCAAGTTAGTTGGATTAGTAGGAGGCGACCATAGTACGCCACTTGGTTTTTTTAGGGCCTTATCAAAAAAGTATAAGAAGTTTGGTATACTGCAAATTGATGCACACATGGATTTGCGTAAAGCGTACGAAGGTTTCACGTATTCGCATGCTTCAATTATGTATAATACACTTCAGTTAAAACAAGTAACTAAACTAGTGCAATTGGGAATTCGTGATTTCTGTGCAGAAGAAAATAACTTTGCTGTTAAAAATACTAATCGTATAAAAGTATTTACTTATGCTGATGTTCGTAAGCAACAGTACGAGGGTGCTTCATGGAAAAAAATGTGTGATACGATTATTGCAGCATTACCAGAAAATGTGCATATCAGTTTTGATATTGATGGATTAGATCCAAAGCTTTGTCCGAATACAGGAACTCCAGTTGCCGGTGGATTTGAATTCCATGAGATTACATATTTGTTATCTGCATTAGCAAAAAGTAAAAAGAAAATTATCTCATTCGACTTAAATGAAGTATCACCTGGGGAAGATGATTGGGATGGTAATGTTGGTTCTCGAATGCTATTTCATTTATGCGGTGTATTAGCTAAATCTAATGGAAGGATTTAATTATAAAAACGGAGACTCAAGAAAAAAAGAAACTACAAATTCACCTTTATCTTTTGCAACTGCTACAAGTTGCCCAAAGTAAATAGTGCAAATTACTTTTGTTTTTAGATATTATGGAATTCGCCAAATCACTTTTCAAAAAAATAATTTGAATTAGTTTTAGAAGGTAATTGTAATAGTTCCTTTCTGTTCCAATGGAAAAGTGGTTCCTCCATCATACATAGCACTTTCCGCTGCTTGTTTGGCTTTTGTTAAAAGGTAATTACTTGTTGTTGTTGTTCCATCTGCTCCAGCTTCGGCCTTCATTATGTTTCCATATTTATTTATAGTGATATTCACAACAACGATTCCTTTTTCCATTGTTAAATTATCAATTTTTGGTTGGCGGATTAGCTTCCTACCTGGCATTATATAGGTAGATCCTTTTGTTGTAGTAGTAGAAATAGACGATGCTCCACCAACATTTCCATCAAATTGTATAGACGATATTTCGCCTACATTAAAAGTGATATTGCTGCCTTTATAAAAGAAAGTTACAGTATTATTTTGAATGGATTGTAACTCTCCATTTAATTTGCTGCCATCTTTCATAATAACAGTATGCTGAGCGTTTGCTAAATTCCCAATAGCACATGCAGCAAGTGCCAATAATATTTTTCTCATGTTTGAAGTTTAGTATTCAAAATTAATGATTATTTAAAAGTGTTACTATTATTAGTCATGCTTGATTAATAACAATCTATTGTTAATTCATATCTTCGCCTAATATTTAAAAAATGAAGTTACTTTTTTCTTATTTAAAAGCGTATTGGAAACTTGTTAGCCTTGCCTTACTACTTGCTTCAATAAATCAAATCTTTTCACTTCTTGATCCTTATATTTTTAAGCATGTAATTGATGATTATGTTACAAAGTTTGACCAGCATAATCAATCTGAATTTTTTCGAGGTGTGGGCTTTTTGTTGTTGGCAGCCGTAGGAGTTGCATTTGTTAGTCGTATTGCGAAAAATTTTCAAGATTATTTTGTTAATGTGATAACGCAAAAGGTTGGTGCTAAAATATACTCCGATGGAATTATGCATTCACTAGAATTACCTTATAGTGTATTTGAAGATCAACGAAGTGGAGAAACGCTTGGTAAATTACAGAAAGTAAAATCAGATGTTGAGCGTTTAATAAGTACATTTATTAATATACTATTCACTTCATTAGTTGCAATAATATTTGTGACTATTTACGCAATCAATGTGCATTGGATAATTGCGCCAATTTATTTTGGAACTATCCCTCTTTTGGGTATTCTGAGTTCTTATTTAAGTAGAAAGGTTAAAACAATTCAAAAAAAGATTGTTGCTGAAACAACAGCATTGGCAGGTGCTACTACTGAGTCTCTTCGAAATATAGAACTAGTTAAAAGTTTAGGTTTGGCCGGTCAGGAAATAAAACGATTAAATAATACAACTAATAAGATTCTTAGTCTCGAATTAAAAAAGGTAAGATACATTCGTTCTTTAAGTTTTATTCAAGGAACATGCGTTAATTTACTAAGAACATCAATTTTATTTGTGATGTTATATTTGATTTTTGACAAGCAAATTACTATAGGGCAATTTTTTACGATGTTTATTTATTCGTTTTATATTTTCGGTCCATTACAGGAATTAGGTAATATAATTAATGTTTATCGGGAGGCTGAAGTTTCATTGTCTAATTTTCAAGATATATTATCAATACCAAGTGAACCTAGGCCAGCTAATCCAATTAGCATTGGAACTATAGAACGATTTGAATTTAATCATGTACATTTTAAGCATCCAACATCAAATGTAAAAGCAATTGTAGATGTTGCTTTTAACGTAAGCAAGGGGGAAACAATAGCGTTTGTAGGGCCTTCAGGTTCTGGGAAAACTACACTCGTAAAATTATTAGTAGGACTGTACTCGCCTTTAGAAGGTGAAATAAAGTATAACGATTATAATACTACAGTGATTAATCTCGACGAATTAAGAACACAAATAGGATTGGTTACGCAAGACACACAATTATTTTCAGGTACTATTCGCGAGAATTTATTATTTGTTGCTCCTGCTGCTACTGATGATGAATGTTTGGCGGCAATAAAAAAAGCAGCACTAGATTTGTTATTGACGAGAGCGGATAAAGGTCTAGATACATTGATTGGGGAAGGTGGTGTAAAAGTTTCAGGTGGTGAGCGTCAGCGCTTATCAATTGCAAGAGCCCTTTTAAGAAAGCCATCGCTTTTAATTTTTGATGAGGCAACATCTTCGTTAGATTCGCTAACTGAAGAAGAAATTAATACTACGGTGCGTGCTATTTCTAAAGATGAGAATCATATTTCAGTTCTTATCGCACATCGATTGTCTACAGTTATGCACGCTGACAAGATTTATGTGATGGAAAAGGGCAGTATTACTGAACAAGGAAGTCATGATGAGTTAGTAGAAATTAAAGGACTTTATTATGCAATGTGGCGTCAACAAATAGGAGAAAGAAAAAATTAGTCGATGATTGTTACTTTAGATTTTATTCTTGATCGAATTAAAAAATCTCTTGTAAGAGGACTATCTGGTGAATTAGCTCATGTTAAATTAGCACCTCAACATCGAAAGCCTGCTTCTGATTATTTGTCGCAAGTTGAGAGTTATAAAACAGGTTGCGTTGTTTCGTTGATTGTGAAAAACAATAATAAAGAATGGTGTTTATTGCTCATGGAGCGAGTAAGTCATGAAAAAGATGTTCACTCAAATCAAATAAGCTTTCCTGGAGGAAAACATGAAGATGGAGACGCTTCGTATTTTGAAACTGCTTTAAGAGAATTACAAGAAGAATTGGGAGTGCCTCCTGAAGTTGTTAATTTGATTTCACCTTTGAGTGAATTGTATATTCCGCCAAGTAATTTTTTAGTGAAACCTTTTTTGTGTTTTTCAAAGGAGCAACTTACCTATAATCCAAATAAAGCTGAAGTAAGAAGCTTCATGGAAATTCCTTTGTCTTACTTTATTGACGAATCAAATATCATTCACGGAGGATTTAAAAGCGCAAGAGGTTATGATATTAATGCACCTTTTTACGAATACAACTCACATAAAATTTGGGGTGCAACGGCAATGATGATTGCAGAGATTGTTGATTTGCTGAAAGACGAATAGTTTAATCCCAATTTTGAGTGTTGCCTATTTTTACTTTCTGAGCGTTTAATACAAATTTATCTGACAGAGTACTTCCGTTTTTCGAGATGAATGCAACAACATATAAATTAGCGCTGTTTATGCCAGCAGTAGAAAAAGTATAGGTTTTAATCTCTTCTCCACCAAATTTAATGTTTGAATTATTTAAAGCATCGCCAAGTTCTGCGGAAATCACTTTTCTTAAGACATACTTGTGATTAAAATTTATTACAGGATCTCCAGTGTTATAATATGGATGACCTGCTGTAGTATTATATCCATTTCTTTGGTCGTAGTAGTTTCCTGTACCTATAACATTCTCTTCAACTAAATAAGCAGTTACTGTATAGTTTCCAACTAAAGCTGAATTAAAACCACAGTGTACATCAGCGGTACCTTGTGTGCCATTAACAGTTGTTATAATTGATAATCCACAAGATGCAGCTTTTACTTTATTAACATCAAAATTAGATTGCCATTGTGTACGATTAAAGATTAACATTCCCAATGAAGCAGTTCTGTTGATCATTGCAGATGGAAATTGTGGCGCAGCTCCATTAGAAAAAGCACTTTGCAAGGTGGTGTATTGATTGATTTCCATTGCATCGCTATAATGGATAGAAACAGGAATAGCTTTCGTCGAATTCGCAGATAAAATATTATCTAACTTCACAAAGCCATCTGTGCATTGTGGTTGGCCTGCTCCGGTGAATGTCTCAATTAAAACCTTTTGGGTAAATGTTGCAGGAACAGTTGAGTTTATATTTCCTCCATTTCCACTATTGGTAGATGGTATCGTAGAGTCATCTTTACTACATGCAACGACTGTTAATGCTGCAGCTATAAATAACAGTTTTTTAGTCATCTTTTTTTAGATTAAATGTAGAATATTTGATCTGTTGATATGATTTTAAATAAGTCAAGCCTTACAAAAGTCATTTTTCTACGGAATAATATCTAAAAGGTTGTCTTTTTATTAAGCATACTCTTCTACGATAAACTTTAACGGCTGATATGGGTTAAGTTTACATACTTAAATTATAAAAAATGAATCACAGCGAATTAGTCCCATTGTTTAATGTTAGGGTGTATGCTTTGATTGTAAAAAACAATCACTTACTTATCGCTGAAGAGCAGCATGGAGGATTTTTTTTAAGAAAGTTTCCAGGTGGTGGACTACAGTTTGGTGAGGGAATTCTTCAGGCACTACATCGAGAACTGAAAGAAGAACTAGATGCAGATGTTGACAGTGCCAGTTTACTATGTGTGACTGAAGATTTTGTCGTTTCTTTTTTGAATAATAAACAACAGGTAATAGGCGTACATTACTTAGTTGATTTAAAACAGGATTACAGCGACGAATTTTTAAATAACAATCGTGTTGAATTGGAAAACGGATATATTTATTTTAAATGGGTTTTGTTGGATAGCATAAATCCAGAAGATTTCACTTCTCCAGTTGACAAAAGTGCTTTCGATAAACTTAAAAAGTATTTACTTGAAAGAGGATAATGTTTTTACAATCATGTAGCCCTTTCTTTCATAAAGGTCAATCTGTTTTAATGTCTCCGATTTGTTTGGGATATTAGAAATTACAATGTGATAGGTTCTATTTTCATTGGTACCAAAGCCAACGACATACACATTTTCTAATTCTTCGTTTAAGTACAACTCGTTGGCAATATAGAGTAGGTGGATTAAATTTTTCGTTCTCCACAAAGAAATTGAATAGCCGCTAAGTTTTGCAGGATTTCCTAAGCAATCTAACACATCATTACAATTAAAAGTAGAGTCGAGATTTTTTGTCATCTTGATAATGTTTAGCGGCTCAACCTTCACTGTTGCTAATCCGCGTTGGTAAATTCCAATTGTACGGGCTGCAGTTTCTGATAAGTCAATGATTCTCGATTTAACAAATGGTCCGCGATCATTTACTTTAACAATGGTGGATAATAAATTATTTTGATTTATTACTTTTAAGATGGTTCCAAATGGATATTTTTTATGTGCACACGAAAAATCACTATTTCGAAAAATTTCTCCGCTCGCCGTTTTGCGCCCTTCAAATTCACGACCGTAATAAGAAGCCTTACCAATTTGAACACTTGAAAGCTGAGTGCCTCCAGTTGCAAGTATTGCAGTAGTTAATAAGGCAAAAGCAAAAATCAGAACAAGTGGATTCTTCATTCGCTTAAAGATAGTTATTTTGATTAAAATACTAATTCAATCTTTTGTTAATAATGGTATCAGTATAGATTAACAATTGGCTTGGTGGGAATGTTCTCCACGGTGTATTGTTAAATTCTCCACCGTAAGTAACATAATAATCAATTCCTGTTTTTTGAAATTCGGTTAACACGTGTTCTCTGAAATTGAATGCAACGACCCACCCATCTTCAATATCATCTAACCATTCCTGATAATAACAATCGTCTGATGCATGAAAATTAAGAACATTTTCTCCAATCAAAATAAACTTCTTTATTCCTTCATTAATTAATTCATCTATAATATCTCTTTTTAAAATCATGATGTCGTTATGAATAGCATCATTCCATTCGCCTAATAATTCAATGATGGCGAATTCTTGTTCATAGTCGCAGAAAAGTATTTTAATATAAAGGGTAGGTGATCCAATATCATCCCACAGAGGATGGATGTAGTAATTATAAACGGTATTGCTATATTCAAATTCGCTGTAAACCCTTCCGTAAAATGGCGAGCGGTCGTCTTCTTCACTCGAATACAAATGACTCCAGTTGTAAAATGGTTCAATGTCTTGCATAATTACTGTTTGTTATAAGCTTCAATGGCTGCACGGACATTTCCAAAATTGTTTAGTAAAGCAGACGCAGTTTTTTCATCAATTGAAAGTTCATTCATCACCATTTTTATTCCGCGATCAATGAGTTTGTTATTGCTCAATTGCATATCCACCATCTTGTTTCCTTTTACCCTTCCTAATTGAATCATTACACACGTCGAAATCATATTCAGAATTAATTTCTGAGCAGTGCCTGCTTTCATTCTTGTTGATCCTGTAATAAATTCAGGACCTACAACAGCTGCAATTGGAAAATCAGCAACTAGAGTTATTGGAGATCCTTCATTACATGTAATACATCCGGTCAAAATATTTTTCTGCTGACATTCTTTTAGCGCGTGAACAACATAGGGAGTAGAGCCAGATGCAGCAATTCCAATAACAGTATCAAGGTCACAAATGTTTTCATGTAATAAATCTTCCCATCCTTGTGTGGTGCTGTCTTCTGCAAATTCAACTGCTTTACGAATGGCATTATCTCCACCTGCAATTATTCCAACTACAATTCCATGTGGAATTCCATATGTCGGTGGACATTCAGAAGCATCTACAATTCCAAGGCGTCCGCTGGTACCTGCACCCATATAAAATAACCTTCCACCTTGTCGCATTCGTGGAACAATTGCTTTGACTAATTCACTGATGGCAGGAATTGTTTTTTCAATTGTTTTTGGTACAGACTGATCCTCGCGGTTGATGTTGGTCAATAAAACCTCAACCGACATTGATTCCAAGCGGTCGTAGTTTGAATCGCTCTCGGTAGTTTTCTTAAAATCCATATTTCAATTAATAAATGGATATTGAGCAGGGTTGTACTGATGCATCATTGTGTAAACTGCATCAAAAATATCTTCTGCCGAAGGCTTTGAAAAATAATCGCCATCAGAACCATA
>Ga0114967_10000594_pt1 | contig 31196 bp, 29 predicted proteins | sample M_130628_MF_Meta_FD_92639 | JGI IMG/M metagenome (GOLD analysis project Ga0114967, IMG submission 92639) | Freshwater microbial communities from Lake Montjoie, Canada to study carbon cycling - M_130628_MF_MetaG | ecosystem: Environmental > Aquatic > Freshwater > Lake | place: Lake Montjoie...
GGTATAAAGCCAACGAATAAAATCACTATCTACTTCTGAATTAGGCGGCAAATAGCCTTGGTCAACAAAAACCGCATCCCACTGCCCACCCTGCGATTTGTGGCAGGTGAGAGCATACGCAAACTTTACTTGTAAAGCACTCAAAAACGGGTCTTTACGCAATAAATCTTGGCGTTCTTTTTTGGATTTTACCCAAAAATAATCTTTAAGTACACTTTCGTAAAGCATTTTATTCTCTTCTGACGATAATGTTGGAGAATTTGAATAAAGAGTATTCAGAATAATCTTACAGTCAAATTCTTCCTCGTCTGGGTAATCGACGAGTTTGAGCGATACATTGGCGAAACGCAGGCCATGTATTTCTTCTTCTCGACGAATTTTTAAAACTTCCACAAAATCGCCATTGGCAATAAAACCTGCTTTTGATTCTTCGCCCAAAACGGTATAATTGTTTCTTACTACCATCAGCATATCACCCGAATCAAGTTCGTTTTCGGAGTAATTAATAGCAGTTCTGATATAACGATTATACTGCACTGCCGTTTTATTTGAGCGAGTAATAATGGTCGTATTTTCTCGACCATATTTATCGTAAGCATACCTGATTCCATCTTCCAAACGCTCGCCCGTCATACGATAAAAATCTTTGTATTCGCTCGTAATAAGCTGAATATTAGGTTTTTCTGCTTGTAGTTGTTGCCTTAAATCAGTGGCATTTGTCAAAATACCTGATCCTTCTCCTTGACGCATAACTTCGGTTAATACGTGTTCGGTGATGGTGGCGTGGTATCGCCCAGCTAAATGTTCGGCACTAAGAGCGGGGCTGACCTGCATTCCAACTGGTGGAAGCTGGGCTTCATCTCCAATCAAAATGAGTTTGTTAGTTTCTTGCTCAAATACAAAATCTAGCAAATCGTGTAATAAACTATTTGTGCCAAAATCTCGGTCATCCGAAATCATCGAGGCTTCATCGACTATATATACAGTACCTTCTTGGGTGTTTTTCATGCGTTCAAAAACCAACGCACCGGTATAGGAATTTTCAACTTGGCGATAAATTTTTTTGTGAATCGTGAAAGCCATTCGCTTTGAGTAGCTCGACATCACCTTGGCGGCTCGACCAGTTGGAGCGAGTAAAACTGCCTTATATCCAAATTCTTTTAAAACCTTGATGAGCGTACTTACAAAGGTTGTTTTACCAGTTCCCGCATAACCTTTCAGAATAAAAGTATCACGAAAACGGTCTTCTACTTCAATAAATTCATCCATCAATTTAAAAAGTTTCGCTTGCCCAAAAGTGGGGGTAAATGGAAACTTTTTAAGAAATATTTCGGAAGGTTTTGAATTATCGTCGAGTGCCATTTTTTTGTTTGAGATACAAGATTTTAGAAATGTGATACAGGATTTGATAAAATCAAAGATTCAGCTTTTAGAAAAGGTTAAATTTTACTAATCTCTTATTTCAAATCCCCCTTTTTCAATCAATTATTTCAAATCCATCTGCAAAATAAACCTTTAAATTTTAAAAACATTCAAGATTCATGAAATCCCTTGTGGCCGATTAGTTATATTTGTACTAAAATAGTCAGAATCTTCAATACAAATGTCACAATCAGAAGTTCAAATAAACGCCCAACGACTTTATGGAAATAGAATTAGGGTGCGTGCATGTGGAATTTGTATAGAAAATGACCGAGTATTAATGATTGGCCATCGGGCGATTTTGGGCGAAAATACATTTTGGAGTCCACCGGGAGGAGGTGTAGAAGTAGGCGAAATGGCAGAAGATGCATTGAAAAGAGAGTTTTTGGAAGAAACGGGGCTTGAAATTTCAGTAGGTAAATTATTGTTGATGAACGAATTCGTGAAGTTGCCTTTACATGGAATCGAACTTTTTTTTGTAGTAAAAAGAGTAGGAGGAGAGTTGATTTTGGGACATGATCCCGAAATGGATATGAGCCAACAACTGATTCAAAAAGTAGAATGGTTTTCGTTAGATAAAATAAAAAGATTAAATTTGAATGATAAACACCATTTATGGAAAAAATATACAAGTTTTGATCAAATAATTGCTTAAAAACTTGTTTAAATATTGTTGCAGATTGTTTAAATTGTCGCAAATTGCTGTCTTGAAGAATATATTCTTCAAGGTTTTAATAATTATGTAACGACTTGAAACAAAAATAACAACAGATAACCAAGTTTGATTTTACTTTTGCTTATAATCTAAACTGATTTAAATCGTTGGAGAATCCAGTTTTAAATATTTTACCGAGTTTTGAAATAAAAGACGACCGCTTCGATACTAACCAGATAGCTGACTGTTATCTGTTGATTGAAGTGAGCAATAATTGCTTTCGTTTTACTGTTTACAATACCCTCCACAATGTAATAATGTGGCTTGAAGATTATCATATATTTTCTTTATTGAACGATAATCAGTTTTTAAAAACGCTTAAAAAAGTTTATCAACAGCACCAGTTTCTATCCGCTAATTATTGGAAAACTATTTGTTTGTCGGTCAATGCCAGTCATTTTACGCTTATTCCTGAAGAATATTACGAAGCCGATGAAGCTACCAAGTATTTAAATTTTGCTGCAGGAAATACCGTTTCGGAGCGTGAACAAATTTTTGATTTTAAGCATAGCCATTTTGGGGCGGTTTGTATTTTTGGTATCGAAAAAGAAACTTTAATCTGGTTTAAAGAAATGTACCCTGCCCGAAGGATTAACCCAATTCCAGTGGTTGGTTCGTTGATTGAGGGTATCGTGAAAGACAGAAACAATAGTGGGCTTCATCTTTATTTTGAAGATTATTATATAACGATTCTTTATTTTAAGGATGCTAAATTGTATTTCTGTAACCGTTTTCACTTTCGGACATCGCAAGATATGGTTTATCATGTGTTATTCGTGATGAATGAGCTTGGTTTGCCAGTTACTACTCCAACTACGTTTTATGGCGAAATTACCTCGTTTTCAGATAGATATATTCAGCTTACTCAATCGCTTAGTAATGTAAAATTTGCACTAAACCCGACAAATATTCGATTTAGTCAATACTTTGTTGATTTACCCGAGCATCGTTATTATACATTATTCAGTTTGTTTTATTTGCATTGAGAAAATGAGCTAGTGGCTTTAAAACTGTGTTCTGATAATTTAGGTTCGCTTAATAAAAAAGCCCCAGTTTTAATTAATTTTGTAGGAAAGTCCAATGGGGGCATTATTTCGAGCCATAAGATAAAAAAAACATGAAAAAAGTTGCCTTTTTCCCAGGTTCGTTCGACCCCTTCACGAAAGGACACGCTGATATTGTGATGCGTGGATTGAAACTTTTTGATGAAGTAATTATTGGTATCGGTACAAATTCGGCTAAGAAACGCTATTTTTCGCTCGAAATGATGACTGAGAAAATCAGAGAAACGTTCAAGGATAATGAAAAAGTAAAAATCACTGCGTATGACGACCTAACCGCAAATGCAGCAATAGCCAACGAAGCTAATTTTTTGCTAAGAGGCTTACGAAATACGACGGATTTTGAGTATGAAAATACAATTTCGCAAGTAAATCGACATTTGGTAGGTGGACTTGAAACGGTTTTCTTAATTACTTCGCCCGAACTGGCTCCAATTAGCTCAACAATCGTGCGTGAACTGCACAAATACGGAGCAAAAGTTGATGATTATTTGCCTTATGATTTGGATTAAGAATTTATAAAATTATTAAATACAATGAAAAACTTATTATTAATTGCTTTAGTCTTATTTGTATTTAGCTGCAAAAAGTCAGAAGTATCGGTTACCGAACCAACAAAAGTTCTTTCAGCTAATTTTTGGAAGCTCGATCGTTTTTCTGATACAGAAGGCAAAACTTTGAGTCAAAACCAGCTAAATTCGCAAGCACAAGCCCTTTTTGGCCTAGATTACGAATTTAGGAACGATAACGTAACTCGTGCTAAAGATCGAATTACGAAACAAATCTTAAATGCAGGAACATGGTATCTAATTAATAATAATCAAGTTTTAGATATTGATATTTTAGGCTTTAAAGGACAATTTAAGCTAGTTGAAATTTCAAAAACCAAGTTGGTTTTACAAGCCGAAAATAACAAAATGATTAGTGCTGGACAATTTGTAAATATGGAGTTTGTTCCAGCCTTGTAGTCCCACCCCATCCCTCCGTATAGGCGGTCTGACCAAACTGGAGGGTGTTAAATTTTTCTTTTGTAAGTGAATTTCCTTTCCGAACCTATTATTACCAAAGCTACGGTTCTACTAACCGATAGCCGTTTTGTGTCTCAACCACAGCATAGTATTTTTTTTGCTATAAAGGGCGAGCGTCATGATGGTCATGTCTTTATTAAAGAACTTTACGAAAAAGATGTGCGTGAGTTTGTGGTCGAGAAAAATTCACTCAGTGAAACTCTAAAAACTCAACTCGAAAACCTAGCAGATGCCAAAATTTTTGTGGTCGAAAATACCATCCGAGCATTGCAACATTTGGCAGCAAATCATCGACAATCTTTTGATATTCCTGTTGTGGGTATTACAGGTAGTAACGGCAAGACTATCGTAAAAGAATGGTTGGGTGTACTGATGGCTAAGGACTATAATTTAGTAAAAAGTCCACGAAGTTATAATTCACAAATAGGCGTGCCACTATCGGTATGGGAAATAAACGAACACCATAATTTCGGTATTTTTGAAGCTGGAATCTCGAAATCGGGCGAAATGGAATTTCTTGAGCCAGTTATTCGTCCAACTATTGGGATTTTTACCAATCTTGGTTCGGCACATGATGAAGGTTTTAGGAGTCGTAAACAAAAAGCTACCGAAAAACTCCGTTTGTTTCAGCGAAGCAAAACCCTGATTTATTGCAAAGATTTTCAAGATATTGACGATGAAATCAGAATTTTGCTCAAAGCCGTTAATCCTACTATTGAGTTAATCGGCTGGTCTAAAAAAGCTGGAAGTAAGGTTTTTGTAAACGTTACCAAACAAAATACATACTGCACTTTACAGATTTTTTGGAATAGCCAAATCTACAATTTCAAGATTCCGTTCGCCGATGATGCCTCAATCGAAAATGCTATACATTGCATATTTTTGATGCTGCACCAAAGCATTGATACGACCGAGATTCAGAGTCGCCTAGATATGCTCAAACCAATTGCAATGCGTTTGGAATTGAAGCAAGGAATCAATGATTGCTATCTGATTGATGATACCTATAATAATGATTACGCTGGACTTTCGGTTGCTCTTGATTTCATGACTCAGCAACACACAAAGCGAGATAAAGTGCTAATTATCAGCGATGTATTACAGTCTGGCTTAGAAGAAACAGATTTGTACGAAAGTATTTCTGAACTAATTAAAGGCAAGCAAATTGATAAATTGGTTGGTATCGGAGAAGTGATATTTCGCAACCAAAAATCATTTTATCCATCGGCAGCTAGTGACCGTAAAACAACTGTTGCATCGATAGTTTTTTATCATTCTACCGAAGAATTTCTAGAGAAATTCCCTGTCAATCAGCTTCAAAGTTCCCTGATATTAGTTAAAGGTGCAAGAAAATTTGAGTTTGAGAAAATTATCAATCGGCTAACTCTGAAAGTTCACGGGACAGTATTTGAGATAAATCTCGATGCTTTAACTAATAATCTAAATTTTTACAGAAATAAAATTGGTTCGGGTACAAAAATAATGGTGATGGTAAAAGCATTTGCCTACGGAAGTGGCAGTGCTGAGGTAGCTAGTTTGCTTGAATACCACCGTGTTGACTATTTGGGAGTTGCATATACAGACGAGGGTGTTTTGCTTCGCCAAAATGGAATCAAACTGCCAATTATGGTACTCAATCCGCAACCAGAATCTTTCGCAAAGCTTCTCGAGTACAATTTAGAACCAGAAATTTATAGTTTTAAAGTTTTTAAAGAATATTTAACCTACATTAAACAAAACTCTCCTGTAGACCAGTCTGAAAGACCTGTTGGCAATATCCATCTTAAACTTGATACAGGGATGCACCGTTTGGGTTTTGAGGCACAGGATATCGAACAACTGATTGAATTATTGAAGAAAAATTCAAAAATAAAGGTTGCCTCTATTTTTAGTCATTTAGTAGGTGCGGATGAAAGCGAGCACAATGCGTTCTCTAAAACTCAGATTGAAAGATTTGAGCAAATGTCTCAGCAAATAATAAATGATTTAGATGGACAAAAACCATTGCGACATATTTGTAATTCGGCTGGAATTATTCGTTTTCCAGAAGCAAAATTTGATATGGTTCGACTCGGAATTGGGCTTTACGGCTTAGAAGTAACGAATAGCGAACAAAAAGAATTACAGACGGTTGGAACATTAAAAACCATTATTTCTCAAATAAAATGCCTAAAAGCAGGTCAAACCGTTGGTTATAGTCGCAAGGGAGTTTTAGAGAAAGACTCTAAAATAGCAACAATAGCAATTGGCTATGCCGATGGTTTTGACCGTGGTTTCAGCAAAGGCGTAGGTAAAGTTTTGGTCAATGGCGTAGCTTGTCCAGTTGTAGGTAACGTCTGCATGGACATGACCATGATTGATGTAAGCGAAACCGAATGTGAAGAAGGCGATGAAGTGGTCATTTTCGGTAAAGATTTATCAATCAAAGAATTAGCAATATCGATTGGCACGATTTCTTATGAAATCCTGACGGGTGTAAGTGAGCGGGTGAAGCGAGTTTTTTACAAGGAATAAAAAAGATGTATTTACCAATAATAAACGTTAAATTTACCCGATTTTATAATATAATCCTTAAACTATACTAAATAATATGGCCAAAAGTCAAGATGCAAAGAAAGCTGTAAAAAAAGAGCCTTTGAAAACTGCTAAAGAGAAAAAAGAAGAAAAGCGTGAGAAGAAAACCAAGCGAGATTAGAACGAAATTAGAATTGGGTAGTTTTACTCGAAAAAGTCTTTCAATCTATTTCTGTTTTAATTTCTAGTATAATTTTGGATATGTTTCGATAGATTATTAACAACAAAAATAATTCGAAAAATGAAAAATATACTAAAATCCTTAGTGTTGTTATCAGCTTTAATGGTAACTACGGCGAGTTTTGCACAGTCAATAGCTCCTAATTCGACTAATTATAAGCAACAAAATCAGCTTTTAGGACGCAAACAAACCGCCTCAGCTCAAGTTCAGTTGAATAACGATTATTCGACCAACCCTCAAGAAAATCATCGTAATTACAAAACAAAAGGATCGCAAGAATCTCAATCAAAAACTATTGTAGTTGCTGTAAATAACGATGATAAACTTAAAAACTATAAGCAAAAGAATTTGCTGACAAAAAGTGGTGGAGATGCTCCTAATAAGAAAATGAATAAAGTCGATTCGATATTAATAGTAAAGAATAAATCAAATAAAAAAGAGTAGCACATCAAGCTACTCTTTTTTATTTTGAAAGTTTAGCTCAATAACTGACTTTTATCATACTATTGTATGCTAGCTGACATACAATAGTGACAAAATCCAAGGTAGTTTTGATAAAAATTAAAAAGATATGGGACGAATCTTTGTGATATTATTTTTAACTGCACTCAGCTTTAGTTGCACAAAGAATTTGTTCATTGAACGAGAGCCAAACATCTCTATTGAGCTATACCGAACTTACGGCTGGAATAAACTCGTAGCTACCAATGCGGCACGCCCGCTGTATAGTTCGATTGAATTGAATCAAACCATTATTCAGGTAATTGATAAAAGCTTAGCAAAAAAAAGGTTTTTGTAGAAATATTGCTACACCCGATTTTTTAGTTGATTTCCATATATATGTCGAAGAACAAAAATTTCAGAATTTGGTTTGTGAAGCAGGGTTTTACAGAGGCGAGCGATATTTGCTCGATTTGAGTCAAAGAACTTACTGCGAAAGCCCAAAAATTGTGAATTATGACGACGGAACACTAATCATTGATATTGTGGACGTCCAAACTGGGCAGTTGGTTTGGCGTGGAACTGCGGGTGAAATTATTGATAATCCAGCTTATGCTACCGAGATTTTCTGTAAGAAAGCAAAACGAATTTTAAGGAAATTTCAAGTTCAAAAAGAAGGAAATTTTATAAAACAAAAGACAGATTCAGAAAATATAATTTCGGGGATGTGAGTTTTTGCATGTCTACAGTCGATGATCAACAATCTACAGAGTTTTAGAAAAAAACTTATTTAATATAAATTCCGAAGGGATGAAATGATTATAGAAAAAATAAGTCAAAGGAATTTTAAATCCCGAAGGGATGGCATAATTGATGAAATTCATACTTAAAATTCCTCAAATTTGGGAAGCAAATGAAGTGATTTATGTGGTTTGAAGCTGAAAAGGAGGAAATAGTCCTCCTTTTCTTTAAAATTTCAAAAACGGCATTCCCATCAAAGCCTGAATCATAGTGAAACAAACATACGCCAAATAAATGACTGAAAATACCCAAATGGCTTTGATAGCAGTTGCCGATTCGTATTTTCCCGAAACCCAATATCCGAAAAGTGGAATAATTTGTAAAGCATGAATACCAAAAAAGTGAGCCACTCGCAAATCGCCAAAAGTAGTACTCCAATTGATTAGTGGCAATCCTTTACCACCATCAATTGCCCCCACGGTATGACCGTTTGATACGCTAATATAGCCACCAAAAAAGCTAAATATTACGAAATAAATCAAGCCAATTTGAATACACAAAACCAAAGATGTCGAAATCGTATAAGTTTTTTGGCGAATAAATGTAATTGAAATTCGTAAGGTCTGAACTGTCAAAGTAACAATAAAAATACCCATAAAAGCATACAAAATTCCACCCAAAATACTCGAATTATTGAAGTGTGAAAGTTGCCCTCTGAATGCTTGAAAAGTGATGGCAAACTGCTCGTAAACCATCGTTATAACTGCCAAAATTGACAGGTTGCGTACTTTCTTTTTATCATTAACATAAAAAAGTAACATTGCCATTGTCCAAGCGTAAATCCAGATGCTTAAAGCAAATTTTATGGGTTTTATCATCGAATTAATGCCCATAATCAATTCTGTATTGAAGAATGAATAAATTCCCAGTAAAAAGGCAAGTGCTAAATGAATTGTACCGACTTGAGCCAATAATTTATTTCTTCGATATATTTCATTGATTGTTTCCATTGGAAGTAACTGATTTGATGGTTTTTATGATGAAAAAAATTAGGTAGCCCATCGGGCCAAACATAAAGGTAAAAGGAAGAGCAAGCGTAGCCCACCAACGAGAAATATTGAGTTTCTTGGCCGCCCGAACGATGTATGCTCCCACAAATAAGTCGAAAGTTAAGTAATGAAACCAACCCGCTGCCACGGCATTATCGTTCTGAAATAATGCTTTTACGTTTGATAATGTACTAAAACTATCAGCTTTGAAATCTCCGATGTCTTTCAGAATCAAGAAAGTATAAATGACCGCAAACAAAAGAATAAAACCATTCAGAATGATATTTTGAGTATGTTTCCAGTTTGGGGCGATAATAAGCAATAGCCAGCCAAAGATGATAAAAGAATTACCAAATTGAAAAATTGAAGAAGCGTTCATATTAGTCGATTAGTTTGATTGAAAATGTTGTATTATTGGCATTGAAAGCAATTTTACATTCTTCGTAGGCAGGGGCTGAGAATCTTGGTTTGATATTCTGCGAAAAGCCAAACGGCTCTTTTGGGTAGCCTACCATATTAGTGTCCAGTTTTTTATTACCGTTTGAGTCTTGATAAATAGCTAAAGCATATTCGGCAGCAGGAATATCGGTAAAAGTGAGGGTAATATCGCCAGTTTTTGTCGGTTTGAATTCTTTGGCAAAGGCAAATTTACCTTCGTCGGGGAATTTGTTTTCCTTCTTATAAAAAGCAATTCTGAGTATGGCGGTGCTTTTTACATTAGATAATTTTAAGTTGAAAGTTTGTGCGTGGCTTTCTACAAAACCAAAGAAAAGGAGGGAGGTGAGCAAAAGAATTGATTTCATAATTTTGATTGTTTGATGTTTCTTTTGCAAAATACTGAAATCTAAAACTCATTTAGCTGTCACATTTGTTACAAAATGCTTAAAGAATTTATTTCGTGGCAAGCTTTTTTCGTATTCGACTGAGCGATTGGCGTTCGATTCCGAGATAAGATGCAAGATAAGTAAGCGAAATTCGATTGAAAAGGTTAGGGCTTCGCTTGATAAAATTGAGATAACGTTCTTCGGCTTTTTCAAATAAAAAACTCTCCAAACGGGTTTGTTGTTGCACCAAAACTTCTTCGGTGACTAAACGACCGTATCGTTCGATGTTCTTATATTCATTATATCCATCTTGCATTTCAGAATATAGCAAATTGACTACTACGCACGGTTCGAGGCACTGAAAATAGTATTTACTCGGTTTTTGCCTCACAAAAGCACCATAATCTGTGACATATTCTTTTTCTTTGACGAATGAAATCGTTATTTCATTGCCTTTATCATCAATGTAATACGACCGAATGAGTCCACTTACCATATAGCCAATGGCGGTTTGAACTTGACCAGCCTTCAAATAATACTGCTTGGCTTTGAATTCCGATATGGTCAGACCTTTGCTAACGAATGCAATTTCTTCATCAGTAATTTGGTTACAAATCTGCTTATAAGATTCAAGATATATGCTGATGGGTGTTTCCAATTGGTTGCGTAAATTTTTAATAAAGGTATAAAAAAACTTTATGTTTCTTAATTTATCAAATGTCTCGAAATTTCTGCTGAATCATTTTAATCTTAGTCTAATCTTGGACTATATTTGTAAAAAAACTCATTCAACCTTGAAAAATTTCACAATCTCCCTACTTTTCTTTACTTGCGTAGCTTTTCGCAGCGAAGACTTCAAACCTTATACCGAACATATTCCAGGCTTACAAAATGGCTTAGATATGCAGCCGATTCCCGCAGGCGAATTTATGATGGGAAGCCCAGCGTCTGAAAAAGACCGCAAATCCGACGAAGGCCCGCAGCATAAAGTGAAAATTGATGCTTTTTGGATGGCTAAGTATGAAACTTCGTGGGAAATGTACGAGGCGTATTTTAATAAAGAACTCGAAGTAAAAGACGAAAAAAACACTGCCGATGTGGCTACTCGTGTCAGTACGGTTGCACGCCCGACCCAACCTTATGTCGAGATGTCATTTGGGCAAGGAAAAGAAAGTGGTTTTCCTGTTTGTAACGTAACACAGTTTGCGGCACGCTCGTTTTGTAAATGGTTGTATGCAAAAACAGGGTATTTTTATCGCCTGCCGACCGAAGCCGAGTGGGAATATGCTGCTCGTGCTGGCTCAAAAACTACGTTTTATTTTGGTGATGATCCTTCGAAAATGAAAGAATATGCTTGGTACTTTGAAAATTCTGATGGAGCGTACAAAAAATCAGGACAGCTAAAACCCAACGCTTGGGGGCTTTATGATATGTATGGAAATGTAGCCGAATGGACGTCTGACCTTTATGTAGTCGATTTTTACAGCAAGCCCGAAGCCTCAAATAACCCATATATCAAACCAACTAATCATTATCCGCACGTGATTCGTGGTGGGCATTGGGACGATGATGCAGATAAACTCCGCAGTGCATCTCGACTTAGCTCAACGCCGGAGTTAAAGCAACGAGACCCCCAAATTCCGAAATCTGATTGGTGGCTGACTAATGCTCCATTTTTAGGTTTTAGAGTAATTCGACCAGTAAAACAACCTTCAAAAGAGGAAATTGAAGCATATTTTGCACGTCCACCTAAAGATATTCCTTGATAAGTAAAAAAATCTTCTTGCTAAAATTTTAGCAAGAAGATTTTTTATTCTTAATTAAATCCAAAAGTATAACTTCCCCAGTAGCTTTGCCAATCGGCAATTTTAGGGTCTTTATATGGTATCATTTTCACCGTACTGACCATCCACACTCCTTCTGGTTCAAAACTAAAACTAAATTTTCCTTCGGAATCGCTTCTGAAATTACGTTTATTTGGTTTTTCTATACCTTTTTGCCAAACAACGACTAAGGAGTTTTTGAGTGGTTTATTGTCAAATAAAACTTTAAAGGTCAAAGACTTATTGCTCGAGTAGGGGTTTTGTTCGGGGATAATTTCGAGTTTCATACCTGTATTTACCTTATATGTTTGATTGTGTAAGCTACCTACTTGAAGGAGCGTTTTTACACAACGTTGGTATTCTTCTCTACCTTTTTTGTTCAGCTGTCCACTTTTTTTACGAAAGTAAGCCGCATTATCTAGACCGTCATCTTTTAGGTATTGATTAAATGCTTTTGCTTCCAACTCAATATGTTTATTTGAATTATTGAATGCAATCAAATGACTTCCTTCGGTTTCAAATTTCAAAAAATTGCTGAGATTTTGTTCTGTAAGATTGCCTTTTATTGAATCTTCACCTTTGCTGGTAAAGTGTGAAAATTTGGTTATTTCAAATTTTGTAAAATCGGTCTCTTCGCCAGTGAAATTTTCACCAACTAAAACTTTAAAATTGATTTTTTCACCAATTGATATAATAAATTTTTGTGGTTCAAGCCAAAATTCATGGGCAAAAACCGCAACCGTTAGAAATAAAAATGCTAATAAAACTATTACTTTTTTCATGTAATTATTCTTTTGAGCTATCAATAAAATTTCGGAGTAGCGGCAAATCGTCCGTTCCGATTACATCAACTTTTAGAGCCTTCAAGGTTTCAAAACCGAACTTTGTATTGGGTGTTCCCCAAAGCCTTACTTTTTTGTTTTTGGCGTGCATTTCTTTCACAAAAACACTGATTTTATCAGCAACTTCTTGCGGAAGAGCTTGTTTTCCTGTCCAATATTTGCCGAATTCGGTAAAACTGGCACTCACCATGTAGATTCTTTTAAAGGCTTTCTTTGGATAAGTTAGGTTTCTTCGGCCATCAAACGAAAACATCTTATCGTAATTCTGAAATTCTTCGGGTTGTGGCATATCACCACTAATAGAAATTTTTACGTGGCGAAGCTCTTTTTTGTAGGGTTTTAGCTGTGCATCAAGCACTTGCATGATTTCATGGCCTTGTGTTTTTAGGTCGAGCAACAAATGCAATGGTATATTATTGGGGTAGGGGTATCCACCATTTTCTTTGATTTTTGCCAGAAGCGGCTCAATATAAAGTTTTCTGAGTGTTCGCTCGGTTGATACATCTTTTTTGTCGTGAGCTACGCAAAGTTCGCCATCTTTTAGATACAAATCGGCTTCTATCGAATCAAAACCTAAGTTATAGGCCGCAAAAAAGGGCTGTTTTTGTTCATAATCATTGTGAGAATGAGTGATTTGAGCTGAAATTTTGCTATTTAGCAATAGTAAAATTAGTAAAAAAATGTTTTTCATGGTTGAAAATAAATAAATTTATATTGAATTGAAAATATGCTCTACTTGTATTTTTGCAACCAAACAAAAAGTCTTTTGGCATCTTCGTTTTTGAAAAGTTGAGTGCCTTCGTTCATGGTTGCCGCCGAACCGCAAGCCACTCCCCAACGAAGCATTTCTTGCAAGGTTTTACCTTCTGACAAAGCCCAAACCATGCCACCAACCATGCTGTCGCCCGCACCTACGGTACTTTTTTTCGTTACTGATGGAGCAGGAATATGTTCACAAATATCCTTCGTTACCAAAACTGCTCCCTGTGGCCCCAGCGAAACTACTACGATTTCGCAGCCGCCTTTGGCGATTATTTCACGAGCAGCTTCATCAACTTCATCAATTTCTAATGATTCTGCTCCAACGAGTTTTGCCAACTCACTAACGTTTGGTTTGAGTAAATATACGCCTTCGTCTATGGCATATTTGAGTGGCTCGCCAGAAGTATCAATGATGAGTTTTGAGCCAATTTTTCTAGAAATTGCTGCTACTTTTTCGTAGAAATCGTCGCCCAAACCTGCCGAAAGACTCCCACTTGCTACCAAGAAATCAGGTTTTAAGGCTTCGATTTGTTTTAGAATTTCGTTAGCTTCCTCGGGTAAAATTTCTGATCCTGGCATTCCGAAACGGTATTGTGAGTTAGTCAGAATATCGACGGCTATGAAATTTTCTCGAGTCCAGTTTTGGGTCGTAATTGTTTGAAAATCAATATTTTCTTTTTTTAATAAATCTTGTAGCAAATCTCCAGTTGGTCCTCCCGCTGTAAAAACTGCTTTTGATTGTCCACCTAAACGAGCAATGGCTTTTGATACATTGATTCCGCCACCACCAGCATCATAATGCGGGTTTTCGCAACGAATTTTCTGTTCAGCAACTAAGCCCGAAAACTTTGTACTTTTATCAACCGCTGGATTGACGGTGAGCGTGATTATTTTCATAAATTCGATTTTGACGGAGTCGCTAGTGCGACGATAGAGTGAACGATTGAAAAGTAATTAAGTTTGAGAAGAATGCATTCACTCATTCACTCATTCGTTTATTCACCATGCTTATCTCTCTTGGATGAAAACTTCTCATTGTTTCTTCTAAAAACACACTATCTAGGTGGGTATAAATCTCTGTTGTTGTGATGGATTCGTGTCCGAGCATTTCTTGTACTGCTCTTAAATCTGCTCCACCTTCAATGAGATGAGTGGCAAATGAATGTCGGAATGTATGCGGAGAAATATTTTTCTTAATTCCTGCTCTCTCCGCTAAGTCTTTAATTATTAAGAAAATCATTACTCTCGAAAGTTGCTTCCCTCTACGATTCAAGAAAACTATGTCTTCCGATTTTTCTTTTATTTCTTGATGGTTTCTGATGTTTTCCAAATATATTTTGGTGTATTTGATGGCATCAGTGCCGATTGGAATCAATCTTACTTTTCGGCCTTTGCCAAAAACTTTTACAAAACCAATATCGAAATAACAGTTGGTCAATTTTAAATCAATCAATTCCGAAACCCTCATTCCACAACTATACAAAACCTCCAAAATAGCTCGGTTGCGAGTGCCTTCGGGCGTTGAAACATCAACCATTTCAAGCATTTGTTCTATTTCTGGAAAAGACAGGGTATCAGGTAATTTTCGAACAACTTTTGGCGATTCAATCAGATCCAAAGGGTCAGTTTGAATCAAATTTTCGATGGCCAGGTATTTGTAAAACGACTTAACGCCCGACAGAATACGTGCCTGTGAGGTTGCCGAAAGTCCAAAATCGTTCAGATATTCCAAAAAGTCCATAATATCACGGTCAGTGATAGTTTCTGGCTTTGGTTGGTGTTTGGAAATTTCGGCAAATTGACTGAGTTTTTCTACATCACGTATATATGCTTCGACAGAGTTTTCGGACATCGAACGCTCCAAACGCAGATAATTTTTAAAGTGCTGTATAAAGATTGGCCAATTCAAAAGATTTTCTGTTAATTTTACGGTAAAATAAGTCTTTTATCTTGTAAAAACAGTGTTAAATTTTGGTTTAGTTGCAAGTTTGTTAGGTCGAACATAGTTTCTTAACGATTTGTAATAGTTTTTATGACTTTCATTTAAAATTTTGAGCCGTCATAATTGCACACTGATGACACAGATTTTACAAGATTTACACTGATTTTCGTTCTTTCTTGGCCGTGAAAATCTGTGTTATAAATAATATCTGTGTTTCATTTGTTTTTAAAAGGAAACTTTTTTAAAACAAACAATAATTTTAAAACAAGGATTTTAACAACAAATATATGTCGAAGAATATCATCATTATCAACGGCCCAAATCTTAACCTTCTGGGAAAACGTGAACCACATATTTATGGAAGTGTGACTTTTGAGGATTATTTTGAAGATTTAAAGGCTACTTTTCTTGATGTTACATTACATTATTTCCAGTCGAACCATGAGGGAGAAATCATTGATAAAATCCACGAAGTGGGATTTGGAAAAAACGAATTTGTTGGAATTATAATTAATGCTGGGGCATATACTCATACCTCGGTTGCCATTGCTGATGCTATTTCGGCCATAAAAACGCCTGCTGTTGAGGTACATATATCGAATATTCATACCCGTGAGGCTTTTCGCCATCATTCTTATCTGACTCGTGTATGTAAAGGAATGATTACAGGTTTGGGTTTAAAAGGTTATGAATGTGGTGTAAGGTATTTTTTGTGATAATTCATAAAAAAGTTCGATAAATGACTGTTGACTCTTTTTAAGAAATCAATAGCCTTTCAGCTCAATTTTACTCCAACAGTCGTGAAAAACACCCCTTAGGTCGATTATTTATAAGGAATAATGAAAAAGCTTTCATTATCGTAGTAGTTAGGTATATTTTTGCATTTATTTTATGCTTGTATTTAAAATTTCAAACAGATTTTCCTTTAATCATTAGTTTAATATGCGTACGATTCTGACTATTGTTGCTGTTGTTGCGGTCTTAGTACTAGGCAAAATTTTCTTCTTTAAAAAGCCTGATTTAGGTGAAAAAGGCCCAGGTGGCGGAGCAGGTTCGGCAATTTCGGGGGGTAAAGGAGGCCAAAAAGGCAAAGACATGAAAGGCGGCGGCCCTTCTGTTTCTGTAAATGTTTTTGTGGTCAATACTGAAAGCCTAGATAATGTTATTACATCATCAGGTACGATTTTCCCGAATGAAGAAATCGAATTGAGAGCTGAGGCTTCTGGCCGTATTATTGCTCTCAATATCAAAGAAGGTTTCCGAGTTGCAGCAGGACAAGTGATTGCCCGTATCAAGGATACCGACCTTCAAGCTCAGTTGAAAAAACTTAATTTCGAGATAGAATTGGCTAAACAAACCGAAGCTCGTCAGAAAAAATTATTAGATATTAACGCTATTAGCAAAGAAGAGTATGAAATTACTGCTAATAAAATCAATACCCTTAATGCCGACAAGGAACTCATCGAGGCTAATGTCGAAAAAACAGTCTTGAAAGCTCCATTTGCAGGAAAAATAGGTTTGAAAAATGTTAGTCAAGGAGCGTACGTTACGCCAGCCACAAGCTTGGCAACTCTAGTACAGACAAATCCTGTGAAAGTTGATTTTTCGATTCCAGAAAAATATTCTACGTTCATCACAGTAGGCCGAAATGTAAAATTTGAGGTTGAAGGCCAGCCAGATGCATATTACGCCAATATTGTGGCTATTGACCCAAAAATCGACCCAAATCTTCGTACTTTAAAACTCAGAGCATTGGCTAAAAATCCAGCCGATAGACTCATTCCGGGTATGTTTGTAAGAGTTTCGGTTGATTTAGACATTGCTCAAGCTATCATGATTCCGACCGAAGCCGTTGTACCAGTTTTGAAAGGTAAAAAAGTATATGTTGTTCGTGATGGCAAAGCTGCCGAAGTCATGATTGAAACGGGTATTCGTAACGACAAGAAAATTCAAGTTACAAGCGGACTCCAAACTGGTGATTCTCTAATCGTTTCGGGTATCATGGCAGTGAAAAAAGATGCTTCAATTAAAGTTAAAGGAGCAAATAAGTAAAGTTTTGATAAGTAGCTGATAATCAACGAATTGATAGTGTTTTACATAACATTCTTAATTCTACATTCTTAATTCATAATTGCACAAGGCACTATGTCAATCTCAACAATTTCTATCAAACGTCCAGTTTTAGCCATCGTGATGAATCTACTCATCATTTTGTTTGGGGCAATTGGCTATACTTTTTTGGGTGTACGTGAGTATCCATCCATCGACCCACCTGTTGTTTCGGTGCGTACCAATTACGTTGGTGCCAACTCCGACATTATAGAGTCTCAGATTACCGAGCCTCTCGAAAAAGCATTGAATGCCATCGAGGGCATAAAATCAATTAACTCGTCGTCAAACAATGGTTCTAGCCAAATTACCATCGAATTTGAAATCGGTGTTGATATGGAAACTGCCGCCAACGACGTTCGTGACAAAGTTTCGAGTGCAGTACGTCAGCTCCCACAAGATATTGATGGTCCTCCAACTGTCTCAAAAGCCGATGCCAACTCTGACCCAATTATTAGTATGCTCTTGCAGTCGGATATTAGAAGCCACATGGAAATCAGCGATTACGCTGAAAACGTAGTTGCTCAACGCCTTCAAACCATTCAGGGAATCAGTCAAGTAATGATTTGGGGCCAAAAAAAATTCTCAATGCGTCTTTGGATGGACCCCAACAAATTGGCAGCACAGGGCGTAACAACGCAAGATATAAAATTAGCTCTTGACCGTGAAAACGTAGAGCTTCCAAGCGGAAAACTAGCGGGGGATAATACAGAATTAACAGTAAAAACAGTTGGTCGATTCAAGGGTGAAGAAGACTTTAATAATTTGATTGTAAAAACTGTGGGCGAAAAAATCATTCGTTTCAAAGACATTGGTGATGCAGAACTTGGTGCTGAAAACGAAGAAACAGTCATGCGTATCAATGGTATTCCTTCGATTGGTTTGGCTATCGTGCCACAGCCTGGTGCAAACTATTTGGATATTTCGGCACAAGTTAACAAGCGTTTGGCTGAAATCAAAAAAGAGCTTCCCAAAGATTATAGAATGGAGTTGATGTCGGATAACACTACTTTCATTAAAAAATCAGTGGAAGAAGTAGGAGAGACATTAATGATTTCCATCGGTTTGGTTGTTATAATTATATTCTTATTTTTCCGTGATTGGATTATTGCCGTTCGTCCGTTGATTGATATTCCTGTATCGCTCATTGGTACGTTTTTCTTCATGTACATTTTTGGGTTCTCGGTCAATGTTCTTACGCTGCTAGCCATTGTTTTGGCAACTGGTTTAGTTGTTGATGATGGTATCGTTGTTACCGAAAATATCTACAAAAAGATAGAAGAAGGTATGAAGCCGATTGAGGCTGCAATCAAAGGTGCAAACGAAATCATGTTTGCCGTTCTTTCTACCTCAATTACGCTTGCGTCGGTATTCTTACCAGTTATTTTTATGGAAGGTTTTGTAGGTCGTCTTTTCCGAGAATTCGGTATCGTACTGGCCACTGCCGTATTGATTTCTGCATTCGTTTCATTGACGCTTACGCCAATGTTGAATGCTTATTTAGTAAGAAAAAATCAAAAACATAGTCGCTTCTACGAAATTACCGAACCTTTCTTTATAAGTGTGATTGATGGATACAAAGCTCGTCTGACAAGTTTTATGAATATTCGTTGGGTAGCAATTCCGTTGGTTTTACTTACATTCGGTATGACATGGTTTTTCGGAAAAGATCTCCAACAAGAATTAGCTCCACTCGATGACCGTAGTGCCATGCGTTTGCAAATCACTGCTCCAGAAGGCTCTTCTTTTGAGTTTACCGATAATTATATCCAAAAACTCGGAAAAACAATTCGTGACTCAGTGCCCGAAGCGAATGTTGTCGTAGCGATGACTGCCCCAGGATTTTCTGGCTCGGGTGCTGCCAATACAGGTTTTACGAGATTAGTTCTCAATGACCCTCAAGATAGAAAACGTACGCAACAACAAATTGCCGACCAAGTAGGTAAAATTACTAAAAAAATGCCAGATGCAAGAGCGTTTGTACTTCAACAAGAAACAATATCTTTGGATAAAAGAGGTGGTTTGCCAGTGCAATACGTGATTCAAGCACCAGATTTTGAGAAACTTCGCCAATATGTGCCGAAATTTATGGAAGAAGTTGCCAAAGATCCAACCTTCATGATTTCTGATTTGAACTTGAAGTTTAATAAACCCGAACTTGAAGTAAGCATAGATCGTGAAAAAGCTAAAAGTATGGGCGTTTCGGTAACGGATGTGGCTCAGTCAATGCAATTGGCTTTTGCTGGACAGCGTTTTGGATATTTCACGATGAATGGACGTCAGTATCAAGTTATCGGACAATTTGATCGTGTCAACCGTGACGAACCACTTGATTTAAAAAATACTTACGTGAAAAATAATCGTGGCGAAATCATCCAATTGGATAACATCGTGAAAATTAACGAAGAAAGTAGCCCACCTCAATTATACCACTTTAATCGCTATATGAGTGCCACCGTTTCGGCTGGTTTAGCACCTGGAAAAACGATTGGCGATGGTATAAAGGCAATGGACAAAATCAGAGATAAAATGGGCGATGAAGTAATCCGAACAGCTTTGGCGGGTTCATCAAGAGACTTTTCTGAAAGTTCATCAAATACTTTTTATATGTTTTTATTGGCATTGGTATTGGTATATTTGATTTTGGCTGCTCAGTTCGAGAGTTTCGTTGACCCATTCATTATCATGCTTACTGTACCTTTAGCGATTGCTGGAGCGGTGTTTTCATTATGGTATTTCAATCAAACGCTTAATATTTTCAGCCAAATCGGTATGATTATGCTCGTTGGTTTGGTAACTAAAAACGGTATATTAATTGTAGAATTTGCCAATAAGTTAAGAGAAAAAGGCATGAGCATTAAAGAAGCCGCAATCGAAGCTGCATCTATGCGTTTCCGCCCAATCTTGATGACAAGTTTTGCAACAGTTCTTGGTGCAGCACCAATCGCCTTTGCATTAGGTTCGGCCGGAAAAAGCCGTATGGCAATGGGTATCGTTATCATGGGAGGTTTATTATTCTCGTTGATTCTGACCCTATACGTAATTCCTGCGATTTATACTTTCTTATCTCGTAATAAAAATTTCGAGCGTATGAAGCAAATTGAAGAAATTGCCCACGAAGCTGAAATAGCGTAAAAACGATTTATATTTAATTTTTGTTTTGGTTGTAAAATTTTAACAATATGGAAGTAATAATTGAAAAACCAAAAAGACTGACGGGTTTGGCTCTTTGCAAAAAAATGTTGTCAGAAAAGAAAGAAACACAAAGACAAATGCGAGAGGACTTTAAGACAAATCCTGAAATACAAAAAATTATAGAAGAATTAAAAAAAAGAAATGAAGAACGAGGAACACCAATTATTAGCTTATGATTTTAGTTTTGGTGGGGGTGAAAACAATTCGTATTTCTTTGAAACAATAAATAACATATTCTATCAAGTAAAATTTAAACCAACCACTTATCTTTTTGGTGAAGAATCAATATTTGCTCCATTGACCTACGAATTGGTTATTGAACTCATTGATGATACTATCAAACTGCCACTTGATAAATTAATTCCATATACGATTGCTTCAATTTTTGAAGATTTTTTTAATAAAAACGCTTATAATATTGTTGTTTATCTCTACGAATCTTCAGATTCAAGACAAGATGCTCGGAAACGAAAATTTGATTCGTGGTTTGGCTATTTTAAAGAACGAAAATACGATAGATTTGAAGTGATGTTGTCAGATTTAGAAGGACAACTGTATTTTACAACAATGATTATTCGACGAGATAATCCCAATAGAAAGCAAATTGCAACCAATTTTATTGAGGTAATGGCCGACCACAATAAATAAATATTCTTTAAATGTTAATGAAAAGACCCATAAAAACCTTCCTATTCTTACTTTTTCCTTTTGTTATTTCTGCTCAAGAAATATTAACTCTCGAAAATGCCGTTGGAACTGCTCTCGAAAAAAGCTTCGATATAAAAGTTGCTCAAATGCAACAACAAGCATCGGAATTGCAAATCTTTAAAGGAAATGCAGGAATGCTGCCAAGAGTAGATTTGAATGCCAACGTCGGAAGTGCCTTCAACGGAGTAAGTCAAAAACTATCAAATGGCACTGAAATCAACCGTTTTGGTAGTAGTCTTGCTCCAATCACCAACGTAGCAATGTCGTGGGTACTTTATGATGGAAAACGAATGTACGCAACGCTGGACCGCCTTAAAGGTCAAGGTCAATTAAGTCAGCTGCAGACTCGCCAAATGATGGAAAATGCCGTTGTGAATGTTATGCAGGCCTATTATGAAGTGATGCGTCAGAAACAAACGGTTGCTTTTTTGAAGACAATCATAAAATATTATGATGAACGTCTTACAATTACTCAGCAGCGTTGGGAATTTGGTAAAGGCTCAAAACTTGATTATTTGCAATCAAAAACTGAGCTAAATGCCCAAATTACACAATTGGTTCAAGCCAAAAACTCTTTAAAAAATGCAAAAGTATCGGTCAATAACCTTTTGGTAAGAACTGCCGACCAAGATTTCGATGTTCAAGAAGTTGTTGGAATTATGTTTGACCCTACAACCGAACAACTTAAAAGTCAAGCCCGTGCTGCCAACAAAGACTTACAAGCCTTGCGTAAATCAACCGATATAAGTTTAATTACACAGAGAGAGGTGGCAGCAGCAAAACTTCCGAGAGTTACATTAAACTCTTCGTTTGGGTATTCATTGAGCAAAACCAATGCGGGTTTGTTTTTATATAATCAAAACGTTGGTCTAAACGTAGGCTTGGGGGCTACTTGGAATATTTTTAATGGAGAAATTGTTCGTCGTCAGATTCAGACCTCCAAAATCAATACTGATATTTTGCGTAAGCAGGAAGAAAATCTTTGGATTCAAATTGAGTCAGATTTAATGCGTGCCTATAATCAGTATCAAACTGATAAAGAATTATTGAAACTTGAAGAAGAAAACAACGATGTAGCTGAAGAGAACTTAAAGATTTCCTTAGAGAAATTTAAGTTGGGAGGTTCTACAATCTTAGAGTTGAACGAGGCACAACGAAGTTTGAATACTTCATTGAATAGGCTGACAAATGCTCGTTATAATATCAAAATCTCAGAGCTACAAATCATGCGTTTGAGCGGAGAGCTCGTTAAGTAATTGATAATGTTAAATTTAAAATGGATAATGTTAATGAATTAATCATTTTTACATTATCCATTTTCAATTATCAATTAAAAACTACACCGTTCTCGTTTTACCTGGCATCGAAATCTGATAATTTCCGTCTTTATCAGGTAGTGTTTTAGGCAAAGTATCCCAAGTATAAGCGTCCGGCATAAGGTTTATATCAGAATTTAGAGCATCTTCCCATTTTACTCTTTTGCCCGAATAAGTAGCCATACGACCCATAATTGCAGTCATTGTACTTTTCGCACCTCTTTCAGCATCATTAATTGGCTTATTGTTTACGATATGATCAAACAAGACTTCGTGTTCAACTTGATAAGGGTCACCATCACCATCACCTTTGTGTCGCCAAATATTATTTCCTTTTAGGTCAAAAATCTTGCCTTCAGTAGCTCGCCCTTTTGTACCAATTAGATGCTCAGAAACATCAGATACGGTACCTGGTTGGTGGCGGCACGAACTCGATAAAATCATTCCATCAGTATATTTAAACTCAACATAGTGGTGGTCATAAATTTCGCCGAATTTCTTGTCTGTTCTTACCTGACGACCGCCCATACCAATAGCTTCTGTTGGATAACCTCCTTTAAACCAGTTGATTACGTCAATGTTATGAATATGTTGCTCATTTATGTGGTCTCCACAGAGCCACACAAAATAATACCAGTTACGCATTTGGTATTCCATTTCGGTTTGGTTAGCTTGGCGTTCTTTCACCCAAACACCATCATTATTCCAATAACAACGAGCTGCTATGATGTCGCCGATTGCACCTTCGTCAATTACTTTTTTGTAAGTTTCAAGATATGACTTTTGGTAATGGCGTTGTAAACCTACAACCACTTTCAAGTTTTTCTTTTTTGATTCTTCGGCTGCTACTAAAACTCTACGAATGCCTGGTGCATCGGTTGCTACTGGTTTTTCCATGAAAACGTGCTTTCCTTGACGAACAGCTTCTTCAAAATGAATTGGACGGAAACCTGGGGGAGTTGTCAAAAGTACAACATCAGCCAATGCGATTGCTTGTTTATAGCCATCAAAGCCAACAAATTTATGGTCTTCTGGTACATCTACACGGTCTTTAACTTTTCCTTTAGTTAAGTTTTGGTAGCTTGAGTCAATTCTGTCACGAAAAGCATCAGCCATTGCTACGAGTTTTACGTTTTGTTTGACAGAAAGTGCTTGTAAAGCTGCACCTGTGCCACGGCCACCGCAGCCAATCAAGGCAACTTTAATAGTATCTTCAACCGAAGAATTGGCAAATGTTTCGATGGGTAAGGAAGCCATTGAGATGCCACCCACTGCGGCTGCTGAAGCCTTCACGAAATCACGGCGTGAGAAATTTGAATTCATTATCTGTTTGATTATGGAGTTGAATAATTAAATAACAAAAATACTCTAATTCTTTAATTCATTACTATAATTTCTTAAAAAATATAATTATTTTATTAAAATTTTATATAAATTTGGGTATTAAGTACTGAAACGGTAATAATCACAAAAAATATATTAATTATATTGTAGATAAATAAGCTTTTATCGCTGCGATTCATCTTAAAACCCGTTTCTTATATCTCATAATTTAATACAGAAATAATTTTTTTCTAAACAAACTTATAATATGAAATCTTGTTTTCTTATTTCAATGCTTTTTGCATCCTGCTTTACCTATGCACAAAATAAATTTGTGGCTCGTCCGCAAGCAATTCCATCTCAAGAAACGCCTACTTTGGCTATTGGTTCAAAAGCCCCTGATTTTCGACTTCCCAATTATGATGGCAAATTTTATTCATTAAAAGATTTTGCTTCGGCAAAGGTTTTGGTAATCGTTTTTACCTGTACACACTGCCCAACAGCACAGGCTTATGAAGATAGAATCAAGAAAATTGTGGATGATTATAAAAGTAAAGATGTGGCGTTAGTTGCTATTTCACCAAATAGTCCAAATGGGCTTTTATTGGAAGAATTGGGTTATTCAGACCTCAACGATGATTTTGTTAATATGAAAATCAGAGCAAAAGAAAAGCAATTTAACTTTCCGTTTCTCTATGATGGCGACAATGAAGCTGTTTCGATAAAATATGGCCCTGTGGCTACACCTCATGTTTATGTATTTGATAATCAACGTATTTTGAAGTATAATGGCCGCCTAGATGCCCTCGAAAATCCAAGGAAAGGTGCAAATTCGGAAGATTTGCGAAAAGCAATTAATGAAGTTTTGGCAGGGAAAGAAGTAACTACACCCACCACCAAAACATTCGGATGTTCGATAAAATGGTCTTGGAAAACAGAATATAACGAGAAAAATGAAAAGAATTGGACCTCTCGCCCGGTTACAATTCAAGAATTGGACACTGATGGTATTAAAAAACTGGTAAAAAATGATGATTCCGATAAACTTCGTCTTATAAATGTTTGGGCAACGTGGTGCGGCCCATGTGTGATGGAATATCCTGATTTTTTAGATATTCACCGAATGTACGGGGCAAGAGATTTTGAATTTGTGTCAGTTTCGGCCGATAAATTGGAGAAAAAAGACAAAGCCTTAAAGTTTCTGAAAGAAAAACATTCGGGCGTGAAAAATTATATTTTTAAAGATGAAGATATTTATAAACTCATTGAAGCCATTGACCCTAAATGGAATGGAGCTTTGCCTTACACACTTTTAGTTGAGCCAAACGGAAAAGTAATTTACAGCATTCAAGGAAGTATTGACAACCAAAAGCTCAAAAGAATGATTGTTGACCATCCTAAGATTGGTCGTTATTTTTGATTTAAGCGAACATTAAATTATGAGTACTTTTACCACAGAGGTACAGATTTACATAGATTATTTTTTGTGAAATTTTGTGTAATCTATGCCTCTATGGCGATTGACGCTGGGTAAATATGAAATTCCTTAATACCCCCTCACCAACTCAATCGCACCAAAAACACCTGCACTATCGCCGAGTTTTGGTTTTAAGAAAAGCGTTTCTACTTTGCGGTTATTGAAAATCCAGTTTTTGAGTTCTTCGGGGAACGCCTCATAAATCATGTCAATGTTTCCCACACCACCACCAATTACAATCGCATCGGGGTCAAGCACATTGACAATAGAAGAAATGGCACGCCCGAAAGATTTTACTAAATGTTGCAGCGTAGCCGTTGCGTTCGGGTCAGTTCCAGTTTTGTGAAGTTCGTAGATTTCCTTCATTGTCAGGTCGTTTCCGCCCAATTTCTTATAAAATTGCTGCAAAGCTGGCCCAGAAAATACATTTTCGTTGCAACCAGTTTTCCCGCAATAACACATTACGCCGTCTTCTTCAAAGAAATTATGTCCCCATTCGCCACCTATTCCATGCCTTCCATTGATAACCTGACCATTCACCACGACTCCACCGCCAACGCCCGTGCCGAGAATTACTCCAAAAACAACTTTCGCATCGGGCAAAACATCTTTCACAATTCCCATTGTAGCTTCGGCCAAAGCAAAGCAATTGGCATCATTGGCCAATTCAACTGGCACGCCAAGAGCTTTTGCAAGGTCAGCTTTCATTGGTCGTCCATTCATCGACGTCGTATTGCAGTTTTTCATAGTCTGCGTAGTTGGGTCAGTCGTGCCTGGTGTACTAAAACCAATGGCCGTTGGGGTAATATTTATTTCTTCTTTTATAGAATCAATCAATCTTACTACTTGCCTAATGATATGTTCGTAGCCTTTAGTGGCTTCGGTGGGAATTCTTTTTCTTGATAAAATTTCATTATTTTCGGCATTCATTACTACTCCTTCGATTTTCGTGCCGCCTAAGTCTACACCCCAAAGTGTCTTCATTTAATGGATAATGTTTAATGGAAAATTGATAATTTTTTTCTTTTTAAGTATTCTTTTTGCCTATCTGTGCCTTTGCTCCTCTGTGCCTTTTGGATATTAACGACTCATTAACAAATGCCTAAGCAACTCCTTACAAACTTATAGCATCTTCTCATAAAAGACAAGATTTTTTATAAAAAGCTAAAATAGAATCATTACAATGAAACATTCAAATATCGTAATCTTCACAATCCTTTTTGGAGTATTTGGATTGTCATCTTGTAATACTTTCGAAGTTATTGATGGTAGCGGCATTGTTGAAACTGAGTTCCGTCGAACGGCGTATTTCAATCGAATTGAATTGTATTTTCCTGCCGAAGTAATCATTCGTCAAGGTACAACCAAAGACATTGAAATAACTGCCGAAAGCAATATCATTGATTTAGTTTACAGTCGAGTAAGCGGTAATACCTTGGTTTTAGATGATAATGGTCGCCTTCGAAGCAGCCACAACGTGAAAATCCATGTGCAAGTACCTGACGTCAATTCCATTTTTGTTTCGGGAAGCGGCCGTGTAATCAGTGATAATAAAATTTTTTCAAAAAATATAAATCTACGCTTGTCGGGAAGCGGACTCATTGATGTTGCTTTAGATGTAAAAAATGATTTAATAGCCAATTTGAGCGGTTCTGGATTGATTTTTATGGAAGGTGATACTTATAATGGTATATATGATGTTTCTGGAAGTGGAAAAATTGAGTCATTCGGAATGCATGCAGATAATTCGGATATTGTAATCAGCAGCTCTGGACGATGCGAAACTACTGCATTGAGCAATCTGGACGTAAATATTTCGGGAAGTGGGAGTGTTTGGTTTAGAGGAAATCCACGAATCAGCCAACGAATTTCGGGTTCGGGAAAGATTTTTAATGCTAATTGATTTTAATCTAAAAAATTAAACCTGTAAAGTCTGAAAGAGACCTTGCAGGTTTTTTTATGCTCTCAAAATTCCCTATTTTTGCACTATTACTAACAAATAACCGTCGTCCGTCATCTATTGACTATTGACTCAAAGAATAATGGCAGAAATCAGCAAAACGTATAATCCGAAAGATATTGAAGCTAAATGGTATAAGTATTGGATTGACAATCAGTACTTTAAGTCGAAACCAAATCCTGATAAAGAGCCATATACTATCGTGATTCCTCCGCCAAACGTTACTGGTGTCTTGCACATGGGACACATGCTCAACAATACGATTCAAGATGTACTGATTCGCAAAGCACGTATGGAAGGTAAAGAGGCTTGTTGGGTGCCAGGAACTGACCATGCTTCTATAGCAACCGAAGCAAAAGTTGTGGCGATGCTAAAAGAACAAGGAATCAATAAAGCTGACCTTACTCGTGAAGAATTTTTGAAATATTGCTGGGATTGGACTGAAAAATATGGCGGAATTATCTTACAACAACTTCGTAAACTCGGTGCGTCGTGCGATTGGGATAGAACACGTTTCACGATGGAGCCAAGTTTGTATGAAGCCGTAATTGATGTTTTTGTTGATTTGCATAGTAAAGGAGATATTTATCGTGGACACCGCATGGTAAACTGGGACCCGCAAGCCAAAACAACGGTTTCGGACGAAGAGGTTATTATGAAGGATGTTCAGCAAAAATTGTATTATATCAGATACGATGGAGAGGAGGGGAGTGTAACGATTGCCACAACTCGTCCCGAAACCATTATGGCTGATTCGGCCATTTGTGTGAACCCTGCCGATGAGCGTTTCCAAGATTTAATTGGTAAAAAAGTAAGAATTCCGTTAATCAACCGTGAAATTACGATTATTTCCGATGAATACGTAACGATGGAATTCGGAACAGGTTGCTTGAAAGTAACACCTGCCCACGACCAAAACGACTATGCCCTCGGACAAAAACATGGCTTAGAAATCATTGATATTTTGACCGATGAAGGTAAATTGAACGAAAAGGCATTGATTTTAGTCGGGGAAGATAGATTTGTAGCTCGCAAGAAGATTGCTAAATTATTGGCCGAATCTGGCAATTTATTAAAAGAGGAAGACTATAAATCGACAGTTGGAACTTCTGAGCGGACGGGTGCGATTATTGAGCCGAAAATTTCGTTACAATGGTTCTTGAAAATGAAACGCCTTTCGGAGCCTGCCTTGGAAAACGTAATGAACGATACTATTCAGTTGATTCCACCAAAGTTTAAGAATACTTATAATCATTGGATGGCAAACGTAAGAGATTGGTGCATCAGTCGCCAACTTTGGTGGGGACATCGTATTCCTGCGTTTTACATGCCGGATGGAACTTGTATCGTAGCAAAAGATAAAAAAGCGGCCTTGAAAATTGCCCGTGATAAATACCAATTATTTGCTTTGAGCGAAACTGACCTAACGCAAGATGAGGACGTTTTGGATACTTGGTTTAGCTCTTGGTTATGGCCAATTTCGGTTTTTGATGGCTTCAAAGACCCGACGAACGAGGACATTAATTATTATTACCCAACCAATGATTTAGTGACAGCTCCAGAGATTTTGTTCTTTTGGGTAGCACGAATGATTATTGCTGGTTATGAATATAAAGGCACATTTCCATTCAAAAACGTATATTTGACGGGTATTGTAAGAGATAAGCAAGGTCGAAAAATGTCGAAATCTTTAGGTAATTCACCAGACCCAATCGAATTGATTGAAAAATACGGTGCTGATGGTGTTCGTACTGGTATGTTGTTTAGCTCACCCGCGGGAAATGATTTGCCTTTTGATGAAAAACTATGTGAGCAAGGACGTAATTTTAGTAATAAAATTTGGAATGCCTTCCGCCTAATTCAGGGTTGGGAAATAGCCCCCTCCGCCCCCGGAGGGGGGACTTCTTCGATAGCAACTCCCCCTCTGTGGAATGGGGGGCTGGCAGTAACTTGGTTCCGCTCAAAGATGAATAAAGTAGTTGCAGAGACACTCGACCATTACAATAAATTCAGAATGTCAGATGCTTTGATGAGTACGTATAATCTCATTTGGGATGATTTCTGTTCGTTGTATTTGGAGATGATTAAACCCGCTTATGTTGATGGAAAAGGCTTACCAATCGATCAAGAAACATACGATGCAACGCTCGACATCTTTGATGAATTGATGCGTTTGATTCACCCTTGGATGCCATTTATATCAGAAGAAATTTGGCAAACGATTAGAAAAAGGAACGAAAATGATTCAATTTGTTTGGCTCAATTCCCACAAGGTGGTGAAGTTAACGAAGCTCTTTTAGCCGATTTTGAGTTATTATACGAAATCGTTTCAACGGTTCGAAATACCCGAAACTCAAAGCAAATTTCTCCAAAAGAAGCATTACCATTAGCAGTAAAAACCGAGAATCAAGCACGTTATGAAATATTATCTGGCTTGATAAAGAAAATGGCAAATGTCTCCTATATTCAATACGTTAGCGATAAAGCTGATGGTATGAGTTTCGTTATTAAAGGAGATGAACTCACCATTGATTTAGGCAAAAATCTTGATATAGAAGAAGAAAAAGCAGCTCTACAAAAAGATTTAGATTATATTATAGGTTTCAAGAATTCGACCGAAGCGAAATTATCGAATGAGCGTTTTGTACAAAATGCTAAACCAGAAATTATCGAAAAAGAACGCCAAAAATTGGCCGATGCCGAAATTAAGATTAAAGCTTTGGAAGAAGCTTTGGCGAAATTGGGATGAATATTTTAAAATAATTTTAAAGGGCAGTTTTGATTTTTCAAGACTGCCCTTTTTGTTTTGTAAAAATATCATAGATTATTAAAATCCTCCACTTCCATAGTATTGTCTTCTGCGGCTCACTTTCAATTCTTGCAATAATGCACTACGCACATTGAGCGTAAACGAATAACTACTATTGGCCGAATACCCCGAAATCGGAGTCCAGTTAAATGCCATATCCCAACAATGTAATTCACGATTTATCGTAATATTAGTGAGCGTTGGTGCATTTAATACCATATCATAGCCAGTATTGAAACCTAATTTCCATTTTGGTGTAAGGCTTAAATCGCCTTGTACCGTAATTGCCTGCGTGATTTGAGCTTTTGCCAAACCTTGTTTGTTGTAGTTGAAGTTATAGCTAAAACTCAGTGTCCACGGAATCGTGAAATCTACGTAAAGTTCGGGATTAGCATTTATAAACTTCTTCATGGCGTCCATTTGTGGGTTATTGCTTTGCGGATTTGTCTTTGGTTTTGCCTTATCTGGATTGAAAGTTTCTGGAGAAAGACGAGTCGAAATAGCGATATTTGCCGAGCGAAGCGTTGCAATTCCATCATAAGGCTTAACGATATTTCCATCTCCATCTTTTATTGTTTGCCACTTGTAATATCTTCGGATTCGTCCTGCAGGATTTAAGGCTCTCAATTCTGCCGTACTTTCTTCTTGATAAAAATAGGGGTCAAGAGTTGCACCCATATTTAGATTAATTAAATTCTTGAATAAATTGGTATTTGCACTCAAATTAATATTCGAAAGATTCATCGAGTCACCAATGGCCAAGAGATTATAACTTGTGCTAAGGCTAAGATTATCAAGCAATGAAACTTTTTCAAATGCTTTGGCTGCTGTATCTGATTTTGAGCGAACTTTTGCTTCGAGTTGGTTTGTTAAACTAAAACTTATGTTTCCCGA
>Ga0114967_10000596_pt1 | contig 31155 bp, 22 predicted proteins | sample M_130628_MF_Meta_FD_92639 | JGI IMG/M metagenome (GOLD analysis project Ga0114967, IMG submission 92639) | Freshwater microbial communities from Lake Montjoie, Canada to study carbon cycling - M_130628_MF_MetaG | ecosystem: Environmental > Aquatic > Freshwater > Lake | place: Lake Montjoie...
GCTTTTTATTTTAATGACGTCTAGGGGATTATATCCGCGTACTAAGGTGAATCCTCCTAAGAGACAAGGCGCAACGTTATCGGCGTGTTCGGATCCACTGGCTAGCGCTTCCCCTTTCATGGCAAAATAAACAAGCTGTTTGCTGGGGAAGGGGCGACCTAGTAATTCGTTGATTCCGTATACGGCTCCTGCTGCGCTGGCCGATGAACTTCCAATTCCGCTACCGGCTTTTATTTTCTTGTGGATTTCGATTTCGAATCCGAACTCTGTTTCCACCTCCTTATAGAGCGCAAGAGCGGCTACTCCTGCCACGTTTTTTTCGGTTTCTAGCGGTAAGTCGGCACCCGTTATTTTGGTTATTCGAATCCCTTTTTCGAGTACTTTTTTGAATATCATTTCGTCGCCCACGCCTTCAAGGCAGAGGCCCATTACGTCGAATCCGCAATTGAGATTGGCGATGGTGGCGGGGCAGAATACTTTTATTTCAGTCATAAGGCTTATTGTATGATTATACGTTACCAATTCTAATGACATCGGCGAAGATTCCTGAGGCTGTTACGGCTGCTCCGGCACCGGCACCTTTGATTAAAAGAGGCTGATCTACGTAACGATCGGTATAGAATTGTACGATATTATCTTTTCCTTCTAAATTATAGAAAGGGCTATCGGCTGGGATGAATTGGAGTCCGACACTCGCTTTACCGTTTTCAAAGGACGCCACAAATTTGAGGCGGCTGTTTTTGGCTTTCGCTTCGGCTAGAAGGTTGTCAAAATGTGCGGCGTGTTTCGTTAGTGATTTGAAGAAATCCTCGTTGTTGGTGGTTGCCATACATTCGGCTGGGAGGAAGGAATTGTTGACGATGTCTTCCATTTCCATTTGGTAGCCACTTTCGCGAATCAGGATAAGTATTTTACGCGCCACGTCGACACCACTTAAATCAATTTTCGGGTCGGGTTCCGTAAATCCTTGAACCCCTGCTTCTTTCACTACATCGTGGAAGTTGTATGTTTCGCTAAAGTTATTGAAGATGAAGTTCAAGCTACCGGATAATACGGCATTGATTCGGTTTACTTTGTCTCCAGAAGCAATAAGGTGCTTTAGGGTATCGATGATGGGAAGACCGGCACCTACATTGGTTTCAAATAAGAACGGCGCGTTGTATTTTCGCGATAAGTTTTTCAGGTTTTTGTAGTTATGGTATTCCGATGAGCAAGCGATTTTGTTGCAGGTTACTACGGCTACGTTTTTGCTTAGGAACTGGTCATAAATACCGGCAATATCATAATTGGCGGTAATGTCAACGAAAATGCTGTTGCGCAAGTTTAGGGTGGCCACCCTTTCAATAAACTCCTGCACATTGGCGGTTTCACCTTGCTCCACTTTGGCTTTCCAATCGTTTAAGTTGATTCCGTCTTCTTCGAAAACCATTTTGCGGGAGTTGGCCATAGCGATGACGCGCAAGTTGATTTTGAGGTTTTCTTTTAGGAATTTCTTTTGTTGGTGGATTTGGTCAATGAACTTTTCGCCCACATTACCAACTCCCATGACGAAAAGGTTGAGCTGTTTTGTATTGTCTTCAAAGAAGCGTTCGTGTAGCGTGTTTAGTGCTTTTTTAACGTCCTTTTCATTGATGACTACGGAGATGTTTCTTTCGGACGCCCCTTGTGCGATTGCTCGGATGTTTACGTTGTTTTTCCCTAGGGTGCTGAACATTTTACCGCTGATGCCTTGGTGGTTCTTCATGCTTTCGCCCACTAGTGCTACGATGCATAAGTCTTTTTCCACGATGCAGGGGTCCACTTTGTTTTGGCCAATTTCGATTTCGAAGGTTTTATCGATGGCTAATTTTGCTATATCGGCATCGGCGTTTAGGATTCCGATACAAATGGAATGTTCGGAGGATGCTTGGGTGATGAAAATCACGTTGATGTTTTCGTTGGATAATACTTCAAACAAGCGTTTTGACGAACCTGCTACACCGATCATACCAGAACCCTCGAGCGTAAGAAGGGCTATGTTATCGATGTGTGAGATTCCTTTAATAGGATTGGCTCCCTCATTAGGATGATTTGATATAAGTGTACCATAAGCTTCGGGTTCGAAGGTATTCTTAATGAAAATAGGAATACTATCCTTCAGTACCGGTTGGATGGTAGGAGGGTACAACACTTTGGCTCCGAAGTGCGAGAGCTCCATGGCTTCTTGATAAGAGATGGTCTCTATGGGTTGGGCTTGTTTCACCAACTTAGGATTGGCGGTAAACATACCGTTTACATCGGTCCAGATTTCTAATACGGTTGCTTTCACAGCAGCAGCGATGATGGCTGCGGTATAGTCAGAGCCTCCACGACCGAGGGTAGTAGTATTTCCGTCTAGGGACGAAGCGATAAAGCCGGGGAACAAAACCACTTGATGGTTGTTTCCTTTGAAATAGTCGGCTATGAGTTGGTTTGTTATTCCAAAATCCACGCTAGCTTTTCCGAAGTTTGAGTTGGTTTTAATCACTTCGCGGCTGTCTTTGAAAGCGGAGTTGCTCACTTTTTGTTTGAGCGCTACGGCTATGATTTGGGAAGATAATAATTCGCCAAACCCGGCAACGATATCAGCGGTTCTGTTGGATAATTCCCCTAGGAGGTAGCAACCGTCTAATAAGGTTTTGAGCAAGTTGATTTCGTTATTGATCGTTGTAATCACTTCGCTTTGTTCGCTTAGCGGGATTAATTCGTCAATAGCCTCCTTGTGTTTTTTATCAATTTGGCTAATGATTTCTTTGTAGTTTTTGTCTTTGGCTGCTGCGGTTTTTCCGGCCAGTATGAGTAAGTCGGTTACCCCACTGAAGGCAGAGACTACGACCGCTAGTTGATGGTCTTTACTTTTTTGGTCAACGATATCGATGGCTTTGGCTATATTGGTGGCATTGGCAACTGAGGTTCCGCCAAATTTTAATACAATCATTTTTTGTTAGTTGTTTTTAGTGATGAGTTATGAGTTTTTTACTTTCGTATGAAAGGTCGCAAAGCTAGGATTATATGTAATGTTTATACCCCCATTGGGCTTGTAGTGGTTGATGTGGTAGTAACCGTATTTGCCGTCAAGGAAGTTGGCGTTGCAAGGAATGAATATGTTACACTTTTATACATCATGGTTTTCAAATTTAAAACTTTTTAACAATTAAAAAAGGAATTGATTCATTTTTGAGGATAATGCAAAATAAGAATCGGCTTTCATTGTTTTTATTTGTTTCGTTAGGATAAGGCAGATTTTTTTATTGATTTAGCAATAAAATAGTGGTGTTTTTTATTGTTTTTTAAGGATTGTTTACGGAATTTTGGGGCATTAAACCCAATCCGACATGGAAAATTCGCATTATATCAGTACGGATGTATTGACCTTAGAGACTTTGCAGGAGGTTATTAGCCAACAGAAAACCTTGGTATTATCCGAAGAAGCTAAACTAAATATTGAGAAATGCCGAGTGTATTTGGATCAAAAAATGGCATCTAATGAAACGCCGATTTACGGTATCAATACGGGCTTTGGTTCGTTGTGTAATGTGAAGATATCCAATGAGAACCTTTCGCAGCTTCAGGAAAATTTAGTGAAGTCTCATGCTTGTGGGACGGGGGAGGAAGTACCTGCTGAGATTGTAAAGATCATGCTCTTCCTTAAAATACAGTCGTTGAGTTACGGGCATTCGGGTGTGCAGTTGCAAACCGTTGAGCGCTTGGTAGATTTTTTCAATCATGATATTTTACCGGTAATTTATAACCAGGGTTCGCTAGGTGCCAGTGGCGATTTGGCTCCTTTAGCCCATTTATCATTGCCATTATTAGGTGAAGGGGAGGTTTATTATGAGGGTTTCCGTCAACCGGCCAAAAAGGTTTTGGATAAGATGGGATGGGAGCCTATAGTTTTGCAATCTAAGGAAGGATTGGCCTTGTTGAATGGGACACAATTCATGAGTTCGTATGGCTGTTATGTGCTGTTAAAAGCCATGAAATATTCCTATTTAGCCGACGTTATTTCGGCCATTTCTTTGGAAGGCTTTGATGGGCGGATCGAACCTTTTAATGAATTGATTCATTACGTGCGTCCGCACAAGGGTCAAATCGTGACCGCGAAGCGTATGAATGAATTGTTAGAAGATAGTGAAATTATAGCGCAAACGAAGGAGCATGTACAAGATCCTTATTCGTTTCGATGTATCCCACAAGTACATGGTGCTTCGAAAGATACGATTGACTATGTTAAGAAAGTATTTAAAACCGAAATCAATTCGGTTACCGATAATCCCAACATATTTGCCGCGGAGGATTTGATTATTTCTGGTGGTAATTTCCATGGTCAGCCTTTGGCATTGGCTTTGGATTTCTTGGGAATGGCTTTGGCCGAATTGGGCAGTATTTCCGAGCGCAGAACGTACCAATTGATTTCAGGATTGCGTGGATTGCCTGCTTTTTTGGTTGAGAATCCCGGATTGAATTCGGGTTTTATGATTCCGCAATACACGGCTGCTAGTATCGTGAGTCAGAACAAACAATTGGCTACTCCAGCCAGTGTAGACAGTATTGTTTCCAGTAATGGGCAAGAAGACCATGTGAGTATGGGGGCTAATGCAGCGACAAAGGCCTTGCGCATCATGGAGAATTTGGAACGCATCCTAGCCATTGAATTGATGAATGCTTCTCAGGCTATTGAATTTAGAAGACCGTTGCAATCTAGTGATTTTATCGAAATGTTTTTAAAATCGTACCGTGAAGAAGTGCCGTTGGTTAAGGAAGACCGTATACTGCATTACGACATCGAAAAGTCGGTTGCGTTTTTGAATAGTTTTATGATTGATTTGGAAGAGTAAAATCTATAATAAAACGCTTAACAACCCTAGGATAGCAGGTATTGCTTGTACAAAGAATATTCTTTTGGAAACGGTCAAGGCGCCGTATAGTCCTGCAATGAGCACACAACTTAGGAAGAACACTGCTACGTATTGGCTCCATACTTCGTTTGGTATCACTATTGCCCAGATTAGTCCAGCGGCAAGAAAGCCGTTATACAGTCCTTGGTTGGCCGCTAAAACTTTGGTTTTTTCGAATTGGTCGGCTGCAATCGTTTTGAACACCTTTGGTGCGCGTCTGGTCCATGCAAACATTTCGAGCCACATGATGTACAGATGTATGGTAGCGACGAATCCTATGATAAGTTTAGTAAGTAGGTTCATCATTAGTCGTTTTCGTCAAAAATACGTTCGATTCGTTTATCGGGTACCAGCCACATTAAGGCTACTACGATATAAATTCCGCCCGCAATGGCGGGATAGTAGTTAGCGATTAGAATCGCCACTAGATAGAGCATAGGGGACGACTTCCCTTTGTAATCTTTGCCGATGGCTTTGGCGAGTAACGATTCTTTTCCTTGGTGCTTAATGATGATTCCTTGCAAAATGTAATAGGCTACCCCGTTCATTAGTAGAATTATGCCATAGATCATCATGGGGAACGCTGCAAAATGTTGGTCACCATTCCAGGCGGTCGCGAAGGGAATGAGTGACAACCAAAATAGCAAATGCAGATTGGCCCAGAGAATCGCACCATTGACACGCTTTACCGTGTGCATCATGTGGTGGTGGTTGTTCCAATAAATTCCGATGTAAATAAAACTTAGCATGTAACTAAATAGTTTAGGAGCCAAGGGTTTCAAGGCGTTGCAATCCATTCCCTCTGGTACTTTAAACTCGAGTACCATGATGGTGATGATGATGGCTAATACGCCATCACTGAAAGCTTCTAGTCGGTTTTTATTCATACCTAATTGTTTAGGGTTCCCAGGGATTTGTGAACTTTACGTTTGTGGTGCGTCTGTCGCAGGTTTTCGGCCCCCGAGATGATGCTAATGCTCCCGTCGATCTCGAACATGGCTAGTTTGACATCCTTATAGTATTCCACGCCGTGTTCTCGCATGGCTTCTTGGAGTTCGTCGTTTGTAATCCCTAATTTGGCTATAGTATCAAACGCAATCTTGCCGTTATGGATCAGAATTTCGGGGGTATCTTGGACTAGGTCTTTGATAACTTTCGATTTCAGTATGACCCTTTTAAAAATAAAATTGACGACAAAGAGTGCAAGTGCGGCGACCATTCCGCCAAATAAAGACGTGTTGCTTCCGACCATAGCGTTTTGAACCGAGTTACTGATTAATAGGATCAAAATCACGTCGGCGGTATTCAATTGGGATAATTGTTTCTTTCCAAAAATACGCAATGCGATGACCATGAATAAATAAATGGCTACACTTCGAATAACTATATCAAGGTAGGGGTTCACTTAAGTCTTTAATTTTAAAGTTTTTTTCGATCGCTTTGATCATTTCGCCTGCGATATCCTTATTGGTTGCACCTTCAATACCTTCAAGGCCAGGGGAAGAGTTTACTTCCAGTAATAAGGGTCCTTTTGAGGAACGGATGATATCGACGCCTGCAACTTTCAGGTCCATGGCTTTGGCGGCTTTGATTGCAATACGCTTTTCATCGGCCGTTGGTTTGATGACCGAGGCCGTACCTCCCATGTGAATATTGGCTCGGAATTCCCCGGGTGCTGCTTCTCTTTGCATTGAAGCTACCACTTTTCCGTCTACGACAAAAAGGCGTAAGTCTTTCCCGTTGGCTTCCTTTATAAATTCTTGCACTAGGATGTTGGCATTCAAACTTTTGAAGGCATTGATCACCGATTCCGCTGCTTTTTTTGTTTCGGCCAAAACGACCCCTTTTCCTTGTGTACCTTCTAATAATTTTACAATTAGGGGCGGTCCGCCTACCATTTTGATAAGGTCATCGGTATCCAAAGGAGAATTGGCAAAACCTGTAGTGGGGATGTCGACCCCATTACGCAATAATAATTGTAAAGAAAATAATTTATCTCTGGACTGCGTGATGGCCGCTGCGGTATTAAGACAATACACTTTCATTGCTTGAAATTGTCTTGTTAACGCACAACCGTAGAACGTGATGCTCGGTCGGATACGGGGTATGATGGCATCAAAATTATCCAGAATTTTTCCGCCACGGTAGTGAATTTCGGGTTTGTCTGCATCCAGTTTCATGTAACATTCTTTGATGTTGAGGAAGTGCATTTCGTGACCGCGCATTTCTCCCGCTTCCATGATGCGTTTGTTGCTGTATAATTCGGGATTACTAGCAAGAACGCCAATTCGCAGTCCCGTTTTGGTATTGATGGCATTGAGGTACAGTTCCTTTAGACTCTCGGTAGAGGTTTGACCCAGCAAATATTTTTGTTCGGGATCCACCAATATTCGACCGCTCATGGCTTCGCGACCCAGCAGCATGCGGAATCCCATTGAGTCACGATTGGTTAAGGTCATTTCGATTTCCCAAGTTTCAGTTCCAATTTTGACATTGGTTTGAATCACGTACCGTTGTTCTCTGAACCCACTTGAGCTTTTCACAATTCGCTTGTCAATGAGTTTGGCTTCACAATGGATGACCGTTTTTAGATTGTTTTGAATGGGGTTGATGTCAAATTTCACCCAATTTTCGGTTTCTCTTATGAAAGGAGCGATGTTGATGGCGTGTAGTGCAGAAGTTTTCGCACCGGAATCGACACGCGCTTTGATGGCAGGAATCCCTAGTGCAGGGAACGAGCACCACTCTTCGGAACCTAGTATGATTTTATTTTGTGGCATGGGTCATAAAAAAAGCCACGAAAATCGAATAAAGCAATAAAATTATTCGTGTATTCGTGGCTTATAATAAGTTAAACGTAATTATTTGGTTGGCTTTTCAGCTTTTTGAATTGAAACGGTTAGCTCTTGAGCTGTTTCGTCTAAATCCATAAAGATCTCATCACCAGAGGCAATTTTCGAAGTTATAATTTCTTCGGCTAGCGCATCTTCTACATATTTTTGGATGGCTCTTTTTAGCGGGCGTGCACCAAATTGCTTGTCAAAACCCTTGTCGGCTATAAATGCTTTGGCCGGAGCTGATAGGTTTAATTTGTATCCTAATTCTTGGACTCTTTCATAAAGTTTTTTCAGCTCGATTTCGATGATTAAATCGATGTCGTGTTTTTCTAAAGGATTGAATACAATGACATCGTCAATACGGTTTAGGAACTCCGGTGCAAAAGTTTTCTTAAGGGCGTTTTCTACTACACTTTTTGAATGTTCGTCGGCTTGTGCCACCTTGGCAGAAGTTCCGAAACCAACGCCTTGACCGAAGTCTTTTAGTTGGCGTGCTCCCACATTAGACGTCATGATGATGATGGTGTTTTTGAAATCGATTTTGCGTCCTAAACTGTCCGTTAGGTAGCCATCGTCTAAGACTTGCAACATCATGTTGAACACATCAGGGTGCGCCTTTTCGATTTCGTCCAAAAGCACCACGCAATATGGTTTTCTTCGTACTTTTTCTGTAAGCTGTCCGCCTTCTTCGTACCCCACATATCCTGGAGGTGCTCCTATTAATCTTGAGATGGCAAATTTTTCCATGTATTCGCTCATGTCGATGCGGATTAAGGCATCTTCAGAGTCGAATAATTCTTTGGCTAACACTTTGGCCAATTGGGTTTTACCAACCCCCGTTTGTCCAAGGAAAATGAAAGAACCAATAGGACGATTAGGGTCTTTTAATCCGGCACGATTCCGTTGAATTGAGCGGGCAATTTTCAATACTGCTTCGTTTTGTCCAATTACTTTTCCTTTGATTAAATCGGGTAAGTGGGCCAATTTATTGCTTTCCGTTTGCGCAATACGATTTACGGGTATCCCCGTCATCATCGATACGACATCGGCTACGTTATCTTCGGTTACCCGAATGCGGTTACTTTTCGAATCCTCTTCCCATTGTTCTTGGGCGATGGACAGGTCTTTTTCAAGACGTTTCTCGTCATCGCGCAGTTTAGCTGCTTCTTCGTATTTCTGTTTTTTGACCACTGAATTTTTCAATTCGCGTACCTCTTCGAGTTGGCGTTCCAAATCGAGGATTTGCTTAGGCACGTCGATATTGGTTATGTGTACTCTAGATCCCGCTTCGTCTAAGGCATCAATCGCTTTGTCTGGAAGGAAGCGCTCCGACATGTATCGGTTGGTCAACTTCACACAGGCTTCAATAGCCTCATCGGTATAGATTACGTTGTGGTGGTCTTCGTATTTATTCTTAATGTTGTTTAAGATGGTAATCGTTTCTTCTACAGAGGTTGGTTCGACGATAACTTTCTGGAAACGTCTTTCCAGTGCGCCGTCTTTTTCAATGTATTGACGGTACTCATCTAAGGTCGTTGCACCGATACATTGTATCTCACCGCGCGCTAAAGCCGGTTTGAACATATTAGATGCATCTAGAGAACCCGTAGCGCCTCCTGCGCCTACAATAGTATGTATCTCATCAATAAAAAGAATGATGTCGTCGTTCTTTTCTAATTCGTTCATTACCGCTTTCATGCGCTCTTCAAATTGGCCACGGTATTTAGTACCGGCCACTAAAGAGGCTAAGTCTAGGGTTACGACTCTTTTATTAAATAGGATACGAGATACTTTCTTTTGGATAATGCGTAGTGCTAAACCTTCGGCGATGGCCGATTTACCCACACCGGGCTCGCCAATCAACAGCGGGTTGTTTTTCTTTCTTCGACTCAAGATTTGAGATACACGCTCAATTTCTTTTTCTCGTCCAACAACAGGGTCTAGTTTGCCTTCTTCTGCCAATTCGGTTAAATCACGACCAAAATTATCTAAGACTGGCGTTTTAGATTTTTTATTGGTTTTGTTTGCCGGATTGTTGAAGCTGCCTTCTTTCATACTGTCATCTTGACCTGAATCGTCATTGAATGACTCGTTTTTTGGTAAGTCATCAATAAAATCTTCTTCGTTTGGTGTCATATTTAGGTATTGTTCTTTAACTATGCCGTAGTCTATTTTTAGCCTATGCAATAGTTTGGTTGTTGGATCATTTTCGTTTCTTAAAATGCACAGCAATAAGTGGGCTGTACTGATCGACGAACTTTGAAATACTTTTGCTTCCAGGAAGGTCGTTTTCAAAGCGCGTTCTGCTTGACGAGTTAAATGCAGGTTTTTCTTGTCGTTGCTGATTTCAGCATTGGGATTTGCAGGGCTTAGTACTTCTACTTTTTTGCGTAAATGATCTAGGTCAATTGATAAGTTATTTAGTATCGCAATAGCTTTACCATTTCCGTCTCTCAATATGCCAAGCATTAGATGTTCCGTACCGATAAAGTCATGGCCTAAACGCAGGGCTTCTTCTTTACTGTAGGTGATTACATCCTTGACTCTTGGTGAAAAATTATCATCCATATTTCTATAATTGGTATTGTAAATTTAGTAATAATGAATGGGATAATACAAAAACTATTCCGCCTAAATGTACTGTCAGCTAATTGACAAAAAAAAAGCCAATAATAAAAGCGATGCCGTGGCTATTTTATTAACCAAAAAACAACCCTATTTTGTTAATAAATCATTAAAATTTGTCCCCAATAAAACGTTGGAAAATCCATAAAAAGCCTATATTAGCACGTTTTGAATTTAAACTAATTTTTATTAAATAATTTATAAATTATGTCTGACGGAGAAAGGTTAATTCCTATTAACATCGAAGATGAAATGAAATCAGCGTACATCGATTATTCGATGTCGGTTATTGTCTCAAGAGCGCTACCAGATGTGCGTGATGGTTTAAAACCGGTGCACCGACGCGTGTTATATGGAATGTATGATTTAGGAGTTTTTTCCAATAGAGCTCATAAAAAATCCGCGAGAATTGTTGGAGAAGTATTAGGAAAGTATCACCCACATGGAGATACCTCAGTATATGATGCTATGGTACGTATGGCTCAGGAATGGAGTTTACGTTATTTATTAGTAGATGGTCAAGGGAACTTCGGATCTGTAGACGGCGATAGTCCGGCTGCGATGCGTTACACGGAGGCCAGAATGAAAAAAATGTCGGAAGACATAATGGCAGATATTGACAAAGAGACTGTTGATTTCCAATTGAACTTTGACGATACCTTGCAAGAGCCTACGGTGATGCCTACACGTGTGCCTAATTTATTGATTAATGGAGCCTCCGGTATTGCGGTAGGGATGGCGACCAATATGGCACCTCACAACTTGACTGAGGTTATCGATGGCACGCTAGCCTACATTGATAATAATGATATCGAGATTGATGAATTGATCAATCATATTAAAGCTCCTGATTTCCCTACGGGAGGAATCATTTATGGAATGGACGGCGTACGTGAAGCTTTTAAAACAGGACGTGGTAGAGTCGTTATTCGTGCCAAAATAGCTTTTGAAGAATCTAACGGTCGAGAGGCAATCATCGTGACGGAGATTCCGTACCAAGTGAACAAAGCCGAAATGATTAAGAAAACGGCTGATTTGATTAACGACAAAAAAATCGAAGGTATTTCGAATATTCGAGACGAATCAGATCGTAGTGGAATGCGTATCGTATACGAATTGAAGCGCGATGCTGTTCCTAATGTAGTCTTGAACACCTTATATAAATATACCCAATTGCAATCGTCTTTCAGTGTGAATAACATTGCGTTGGTGAGCGGTCGACCACAGATGCTTAACTTGATAGAGTTGATACATTATTTTGTGGAGCACCGTCATGATGTGGTGATTCGCCGTACCCAGTACGAATTGCGTAAAGCGGAAGAGCGTGCTCATATCTTGGAAGGATTGATTATCGCTTCGGATAATATTGACGAAGTAATAGCGTTGATTCGTTCGTCGAAAGACGGAGACGAGGCGCGTTCAAAATTAATTGAGCGTTTCACCTTATCTGATATTCAGGCGCGTGCCATAGTTGAAATGCGATTACGTCAGTTAACCGGTCTGGAGCAAGACAAGTTAAGAGCGGAATACGAAGAGATTATGAAATTAATCCAACGCTTGAAAGACTTATTAGCAAGTAAAGAATTGCGTATGGAGTTGATTAAGGAAGAGTTGGTTGAAATCAGAGACAAATACGGCGATGCTCGTCGTTCTTCTATAGAATATTCGGGTGGCGATGTAAGCATCGAAGATTTGATAGCCGATGAGAATGTAGTCATTACTATATCGCATGCGGGTTATATTAAACGTACAAATTTATCAGAATATAAAACACAGAATAGAGGAGGCGTTGGACAGAAAAGTGCGGGTACTCGTGACCAAGATTTCTTAGAGCATTTGTTTGTAGCCACCAACCACCAATATTTATTATTCTTCACTCAAAAAGGAAAATGTTTCTGGATGCGTGTGTACGAGATTCCGGAAGGAAGCAAGACCAGTAAAGGACGTGCTATTCAGAACTTGATTAATATTGAAAGTGATGATAAAGTAAAAGCGTTCATTTGTACGCAAGACTTAAAAGACGAAGAGTACATCAACAGTCATTATGTAATCATGGCTACTAAACAAGGTCAGGTTAAGAAAACTCCATTAGAGCAATATTCTCGTCCGCGTCAAAATGGTATCAACGCCATTACGATTCGAGAAGATGATGAATTATTAGAAGCAAAATTGACGAATGGTGAAAGCCAAGTATTGGTTGCTGTTAAATCCGGAAAACTGGTTCGCTTTGAAGAAGAGAAAACCCGTCCGATGGGAAGAACAGCTTCGGGTGTGCGAGGAATTACTTTGGCAGATGACAAAGACGAAGTAATTGGTATGGTTTCTGTAAACAAAGAAGATATTGCGGAGACCCAATTATTGGTGGTTACCGAGAATGGCTACGGAAAACGAACGAAGTTGGTTGATGAAGATGGGGAAGATGTTTACCGTATCACGAACCGTGGCGGTAAAGGCGTTAAGACCTTAAACATTACGGAAAAAACAGGTGCGTTAATTTCGATCAATGCTGTTACTGATGAGGACGATTTGATGATTATTAACAAATCAGGTTTGACCATCCGTATGGAAGTATCTGATTTACGTGTGATGGGTAGAGCGACGCAAGGCGTTCGACTCATCAATATTAAAGGAAACGATTCCATTGCGGCGGTAACTAAGGTTATGAAAGAAGATGAAGTAGCGGATGAAGAAGGAGCAGTGGAGGATGGCGAAACGCAAGATGATTCTACTGAAACAACCACGGATGCAACAACCGATGACGGACAAGAATAATTTAAACAAATACCACATGAAAATTAAACACATTGTATTGTCGGCCTCAATACTAGTTTCTGTTTCCGCAATGGCTCAAAAAGATGAGTTGAAGGCGTTAAAGAAAATATATGACAAAGACACGCCTTCTACGAATGATTTAGCATTATATAAAGATAATGTTACTAAACTGGAGGCCTTACCTTTGGACGAAGGGCAGAAGATTTATTTGAAATATTATAAATGCGTAGTGCCTCAGATTGAGTTAGCCTCGTTGGGAAGACCACCACAACCTGCTGATTTGCAAAAACTCTTTACCATTAGTGCTATTAACGAAATGGCTGATGGGTATACGGCAGTATTAGATTATGAGAAGAAAACAGGTAAAAATGTTTTTACGGATGATATCAATTCGGATATTACCACGATGGTTCCAATGATGTTCTCTACTGCTGTTGAGTTTGGTAATGCTAAAAGATATAAGGAGGCTTCTGCCTTGATGTATGCTATTTACAGGTTTGACTCCAAAGATCAAGATCGTTTGTATTATGCGGCCAGTTATGCGGTAAATGCGGAAGAGTATGACAAAGCATTAGATTACTATTCGCAGTTGAAAAAGCTTAACTATACTGGAGAAGGAACTTTATATTGGGCGACCAATAAAGCCTCGGGTGCTGAAGAGAACTTCCCTACACCTGCCCAAAGAGAGTTGTATATCAAAGCGGGTTCGCATGAGAAACCAAGAGACGAAAAATTAGAGTCTAAACGTGGTGAAATTTACAAAAACATTGCATTGATCTTGGTACAACAAGGCAAGACGGAGGAGGCGAAAGCTGCGATCAGTGATGCTAGAAAGTCGAATCCAAAAGATAACACTTTGGTACTTACCGAAATGGATTTGTACTTGAAGATTAAAGATTATCCTGAGTATACTCGTTTAGTAAATGAAGCCTTGGTTAATAATCCGACTAATGTGGATTTGATTTATAATTTGGGTGTCATCAATGCTGAATCGGGTAAACTTGAAGATGCGTTGAAATTATACAAAAAAGCGTTGGAACTCGATCCTAATTATTTTAATGCCAATTTGAATTTAGCGGAGTTAATGCTGAGAGCGGATGAGAAATTTGTGACTGAAATGAACAAATTAGGTACCTCTGAAAAAGACAACAAACGTTATGAAGTAATTAAAGCTGAAAGAGAGAAAAACTTTAAAGCGGCCTTACCTTACTTGGAGAAAGCCATTGAAATAAAAGGCGACGATGAAGCGGCTAAAAAGACCTTATTGAGTGTGTACAACGCACTTGAAATGACGGATAAAGCAAAAGCTTTGAAAGCCAAAAAATAAGAAGTAATTTCTAGTAACAAAAAAGCCATCCTTTTAAGGATGGCTTTTTTTATGCTAGGTAATTGTTTGTATTTATTACAAGTGTATTACTTCACCGTAAGCATCGGCAACTGCTTCCATAACCGCTTCACTCATAGTAGGGTGAGGGTGCACTGCTTTTAAGATTTCGTGGCCCGTAGTTTCTAATTTACGCGCTACTACTGCCTCGGCAATCATATCCGTCACACCGGCACCAATCATGTGGCAGCCTAACCATTCGCCGTATTTAGCATCAAAAATTACTTTCACAAAACCGTCAGGCGTACCTGCCGCTTTTGCTTTTCCTGAAGCCGTGAACGGGAATTTACCGATTTTTACTTCGTATCCTTTTTCTTTAGCTTGTTTTTCGGTTAGTCCAACAGAGGCAATTTCAGGTGTTGCGTAGGTACATCCTGGGATGTTTCCATAATCTAAGGCCTCTACATGCAAGCCCGCAATTTTTTCTACACAAAGGATTCCTTCCGCAGAAGCAACGTGTGCTAGAGCTTGTCCCGGTGTAACGTCACCAATAGCGTAGTAACCTGGTATATTGGTTTGGTAATAATCGTTAACTAAGATTTTATCTCTATCCGTAGCGATACCTGTTTCTTCTAAACCAATGTTCTCGATATTGGTTTTGATTCCGACAGCAGAAAGTAAGATGTCTGCTTCCAGTACTTCTTCCCCTTTGGCTGTTTTAACAAATGCTTTTACGCCAGCACCAGTAGTGTCGATTCTCTCTACAGAAGCATTAGTCATGATGTTCACTCCTGCTTTTTTCATGGAACGTTCCATTTGTTTTGAAATGTCTTCGTCTTCTACGGGAACGATGTTTGGCATAAATTCCACGATTGTTACTTCCGTTCCCATCGCGTTATAAAAATGTGCAAATTCCACTCCGATTGCTCCAGAACCTACGACAATCATTTTCTTTGGTTGGGTAGGCAACGTCATCGCCTGACGGTAGCCAATTACTTTTACGCCGTCTTGTGGAAGGTTTGGCAATTCTCTTGATCGCGCACCTGTAGCAATAATGATGTGGTCGGCCGAGTATTCGGTTACTTTCCCATCGGCAGCAGTTACGTCTACTTTTTTGCCTGGTTTAATTTTTCCGAAACCGTCGATTACGTCAATTTTGTTTTTCTTCATCAGGAATTGTACTCCTTTACTCATGCCGTCAGCAACGCTTCTCGAGCGCGCAATCACCTCATTAAAATCTTTGTCGTATTCCTTTACGGTTAATCCATAATCGGAAGCATGTTTTAGGTAATCAAAAACCTGAGCTGATTTTAATAGTGCTTTTGTTGGGATACAACCCCAATTTAAACAAATTCCACCAAGGCTTTCTTTTTCGATTACGGCTACTTTAAAGCCTAATTGAGAGGCACGAATGGCAGTAACATAACCGCCAGGACCACTTCCTAAAACAATAATATCGTATTTCATTTCTATGGTTTTTAATTTTTTTTATCGGTACTAAACGCAAGATTGAGCTCTTTTGTTTCTATATGTTTTGTTTTTCCTTGCGTGTGCAAATTTAGGGATTTATTTTGAAAATTTAGCTTTCCGTGCTAAACTGTGAATCGTATAAATTTTTGTAATAACCATTGGCTTTGGCAACCAATTCCTGATGGCTTCCTTCCTCTACAATGTGGCCCTTATCCATAACAATGATTTTATCGGCCTTAATGATGGTGGCTAAGCGATGGGCAATGACGATTGAGGTCCTTCCTTTGGTTATCGTTTCGGTTGCTTTTTGTATTAGTTGCTCACTGTGTGTATCGATTGAAGAGGTAGCTTCATCAAGGATGAGCACACTAGGATTACTCAAATAGGCTCTTAAAAAGGCTATTAATTGACGTTGTCCAGAGGAAAGCATGACCCCTCTTTCTTTCACATCATAGTCGTATCCGCCTGGCAGACTTTCAATAAAGTTATGCACTCCTATTTCTTTGGCAGCTTTGATTACTGCTTCTTTTGAAATCGTAGCGTTATTGAGTGTAATGTTGTTTAGAATTGTATCGGCAAAAAGAAAGACATCTTGTAAAACAATTGCAATTTGCTTGCGCAAACTGTCTAATTTGAATTCGTTTATATTGTGATCATCGATGTAAATGGCTCCTGAATTGATTTCGTAAAAGCGGTTCAATAAGTTGATAATCGTTGATTTTCCTGCTCCCGTCGCTCCCACAATTGCAATGGTTTCGCCCGGATTGACCTTGAAGTTGATTCCTTTGATCACCTCCTCGTTATCCACATAACTAAAGTGTACTTTTTCAAACCGTATGGCTCCTTTGAAGTGGCTGGCTATCTTTTCACCATCCATTTGCACGTCTTGATCACTGTCGAGGATGTCAAAAACCCTATTGGCCGAAATCATTCCCATTTGCATTTCGTTAAACTTATCGGCAATTTGGCGCAAGGGATTGAATAGCATTCCGATGAACATGGTATAGGCCGTCATTTGACCTAAGGTCGTAAACGGATTGTGGTTGATGATTTGGATGCCTCCATACAAGATGATGACGCCTAATGTAATCGACGAAATGATATCGGCAATAGGGAAGAAAATGGAGTTGTACAATATTGTTTTGATCCAAGCTTTATTGTGCTTTTGATTGATCTCTTTGAATTTTTCATATTCGATGTCTTCCCGATTGAAGAGTTGGACAATCTTCATTCCGGTAACACGTTCTTGTACAAAGGTATTGAGATTGGCCACCTGCGTTCGCACGTCTTCAAAGGCCACTTGCATTTTGCGTTGGAAAATCCGCGTAATATAGACTAAAATAGGCATCGCAACCACTACAATCAGGGAGAGTTGCCAATTCATCCAAAACATGATGATGAGGCAGACCATCATTTTCATTAAATCGCTAAAGATCATGAAAAGGCCTTGGCTAAAAATTCGGGCTATTTGTTCGATATCCGAGACAGATCGGGTAACTAATTGTCCTACCGGGGCGCTATCAAAATATTTCATTTTGAAGGTTAGCAGGTGTTGGAATAATTTATTTCGTATGTCTTTTACGATATCTTGTCCAAGCCAATTGGCCCAATAGACAAAATAGAATTGGGACAAGGTTTCTAAAAGTAAAGCAGCCCCCATGATCAGCGCGTAGGCTAATAATCCTTCTTTGCTAGCTTTTTTGATGTATTCGTCTACGGTGACTTTCAGTAAAAAAGGTCGGATCGCCGCAAAAATCGAAAGTGAGATTGCAAAGAAAATGACGCCATAATACCGCAGCTTGTAGGGCTTAGTGTATTTCAATACACGTTTGAATAATTGGATGTCAAAAGCTTTTGCTTGCATTACTTAAGGTATTCGTATTCAATTTTTGTTAGGTAGAGTCCATGAGCGGGCACAGAAAATCCGGCTTGACCGCGGTCTTTGCTTTGGATGATTTGTTCAAAATCGTCCAAAGATATTTTGCCAATACCCACGTTAACCATGGTTCCTACAATAGCTCTCACCATATTTCGCAAAAACCGGTCGGCTGCAATAGTAAAGACAATTTTACTACCTTCTTGTTTCCAATGGGCTTCGTATATCGAACAATTGAAGGTTCGCACATCGGTATGGGTTTTTGAGAAACATTCAAAGTCGGTGTGTCTAAATAAGATTTGGCAAGCTGCATTCATTTGGTCTAGATCGAGTGCAAAAGGGTAGAGCCAACTGCCTTCGGTTTCAAATGCATCTTTATAGCTGTTCATATGGTACTGGTAGGTTCTTTTGGTTGCATCAAAACGGGCATGCGCTTGGTCTGCCACTGGTATAAGAGCGTAAATCACGATATCTTTGGGTAAGTATGAATTGAGTTTGCGCACCAATTGGCTAGCCTCTATTTCCGTGTCCCAATCGAAATGCGCATACATTTGTTTGGCGTGTACACCGGTATCGGTACGACCAGCGCCTACGATATCAATTTCTTTTTTCAACAATACCGTCAAGGCACGATTGAGTGTTTCTTGTACGGACGCAGCATCGGGTTGGTATTGCCATCCGTGATAGTTCGTTCCTTTATAAGCCAGTTCGATAAAATATCTCAACGTGTAGAATCCAGTTTTTTAAAGTTTCAAAGTTACAAAGATTTTGTCGAGTGTACGGGTAAAGTTAGCTTCAATTCCAGAATATTTTTTGGGCCGATAGTAGGCTGAAGGCGAACGGAAAACCAATTAGTTTGTACCTTTGTTGCCTATGAAGAAAATACTATTACTCTCCGATACCCATGGTCATCTTGACGAGGCCATAGTAAAATATGTTCGCTTAGCCGATGAAATATGGCATGCCGGGGATATTGGAGACTTAAAGGTTACAGATTCCTTGAAAAGTATCAAGCCGCTTCGTGCTGTATATGGCAATATTGATGACGATAAAGCGCGAATGGAGTTTCCTTTGAATAACCGATTTATGTGTGAAGGGGTAGATGTATGGATTACCCATATAGGAGGTTATCCGGGAAAATACAATCAGGCTATTCGGAGCGAATTGCAATCCAAACCGCCTAAATTATTTATCTGTGGGCATTCCCATATCTTAAAAGTGCAGTTTGATCAAACGTTGAATCTTTTGCATATGAATCCGGGGGCTTGCGGCATTTATGGTTTTCACCAAGTACGAACGATGTTGCGCTTTGAAATAGAGGGAGAAAAAATTCAGAATTTAGAAGTAATTGAACTCGGCAAGAAATAGGATAAGCATCAGTTGGTTTTCTCAAAAATAAAAAACCCATCACGCTAGGCGGACGGGTTTTTTGCAGCACTAAAAAACTAAGTTTATAGGTTTATCGTAATCGATCCACAGATTTTACGAGATCTTCATCCTTTTTTATGGCTTTGTTGGCCAAAACCAAAAGTACGATAGAAAAAATAGGTAAGAACATCCCAACACCTTTCTCAGAAATAGCTGTTTCTCCAGATGCAGTTAGTGTTCGATACACCAATAATCCTAATAAAATTAAATTCAATATGATATTCAATCTGCCCATGACAAATTGTTGTTGTCTTTTTGTGTGTGATAAGATGCTTAGAATAGATAGCGAAAAGCTTAACCCGAACAAGGCTACATAGGTTATGTCTTTCATAAAATAGAACGCATTACCGTGAACATCTTTCCAAAGCGGAAAAATAAAGGGTAGTACAGCGGCGATTAAAGCGCTTCCAATTAAGTAATAGGTTTGAATTCTAAACATAAGAATTTGAAAAATTGAGTCACAAAAATATAGTTTCTTTTTAAAAAATACTATTGCGCGGTAAAATATTATTTGTATTATTGCATAACAAATCCGTAAGTACTTCATTCTTCGGACCATTCTTTACAAAAAAATCTACCCGCATTTATAGTATTTTCCTCATTTCGAATTTAAATCAAAACAATATTCATGTTTGATATTTCCGCCTTAAAAGAAATGAAGCTTGCTGAGCTTCAAGAAATTGCCAAGTTGGCTAAAACCATAAAAGTTACCGGTGCTAAAAAAGAAACGTTAATAGCGTCCATTTTAGAACATCAAAATAACACTGCTGTCGAAGCTGTTACCAAAGAAGTCCCTGCAAAGGCTGTCGATAATAAGAGTAAACGTGCCCGCATCACCCCTGAAGCTAAAAAAGCGCAAGAGCCGGTACAAAACGACTTATTTGCCAATGATGCTCCAGCCGCTTCCGTACAAGAACCAGTCTCAACCCCTATTGCATCAGAAGACAAACCCGCTTTTCAAAATAAAAACCCTAAATTTAAAAAGCCTTTTGAAAGGAAGAAAACTCAGTCACTAGCCGAAGGAACTCCATCATCCAATGAGTCGGCCACAGCAGCACCTGAAAATCCAAATCAGTCCGACGACACTCAACCGCAACAACAACAGCAACAATCGCAACAGCAGCACCAAAATGTTGATGGTAATCGCGAAACTAAGCATAAAAACCACAATCAGAATCCGAACGGAAACAGTAATGGAAACGGAAACGGAAATGGAAACGGAAATAACAACAACAATAACGGTAATGTAAATCCTAACTTCAAAGGAAAAAAGCAAAGTAATTTTCGCGATGCGGATTATGAGTTTGATGGCATTATCGAAAGTGAAGGTGTATTAGAAATGATGCCTGATGGTTACGGTTTCTTGCGGTCTTCTGATTATAATTATTTAGCGTCCCCTGATGATATTTATTTGTCTACCTCGCAAATTCGCTTGTTTGGATTAAAAACGGGAGATACCGTAAAAGGAGTTGTGCGACCCCCAAAAGAAGGCGAAAAGTTCTTCCCTTTGGTAAAAGTATTAAAGATCAATGGTCATGATCCGCAAGTGGTTAGAGACCGAGTATCATTCGAACATTTAACACCCTTGTTCCCGGAAGAGAAATTTAATTTAGCCGGGAGACAGGCAACTATATCAACGCGAATTATCGACTTGTTTTCTCCTATAGGAAAGGGCCAACGTGGTATGATTGTGGCGCAACCTAAAACGGGTAAAACCATGTTGTTGAAAGATATTGCCAATACTATTGCGGCGAATCATCCCGAAGTATACCTAATTGTATTGCTCATTGATGAGCGTCCGGAAGAGGTTACGGATATGCAACGCAGTGTGCGAGGAGAAGTGATTGCTTCTACTTTTGATGAGCCGGCCGACCGCCATGTAAAAGTGGCCAATATTGTATTGGAAAAAGCAAAACGATTGGTTGAATGTGGACATGATGTGGTCATCTTATTGGATTCAATAACACGTTTGGCGCGGGCTTATAATACGGTCCAACCTGCTTCTGGTAAGGTATTATCGGGTGGGGTAGATGCTAATGCATTACAAAAACCGAAGCGTTTCTTTGGAGCCGCTCGTAATATTGAAAATGGCGGTTCGTTGAGTATTATCGCTACCGCTTTGACCGAAACTGGATCTAAAATGGACGAGGTTATCTTTGAAGAATTTAAAGGAACCGGTAATATGGAATTACAGTTGGATCGCAAGATTGCTAATAAGCGTATCTTCCCAGCGATTGATTTGACCTCTTCCAGTACCCGTCGCGATGATTTGTTACTGGACGAAAAAACCATCCAAAGAATGTGGATCATGCGCAAGTATTTGGCCGATATGAATCCGGTTGAAGCCATGGATTTTATCAACGATCGTTTCAAGAAAACGAGAAACAACGAAGAGTTCCTAATTTCTATGAACGATTAATTTTGATGTTTGTAGTAAAACATAATAGGGTAAGTTTACTGAGTAATAGTTCGGTAACCTTATTTTTTTTGCTGCTACTTTCTTGTGCTAGTCAAGATGTTACTAATCCAACCTACAGTATTTCGGGAACAGTTTATGATTATTACAACAGTGGGATTCCCAATATTAAAGTGTATTATGGCGATGCGGTTTATGCTACGACTAATTCACAAGGGCAATTTAGTATTGAAAATGTTGGAGGCACCCTAACCTTGCAACCCCAAGATCCTTTGTATACTTTTACCCCAGCTTCAAAAACGGTTACACAAGCTAGTGATGGGGTTTATTTTTATGGAGCTCCGGTTTCTTCTGAATCCCCTAATACCCTCGCAGTTTACCAATGGTTTGGCCAAATGCAATTGCCTAATGGGTTGGTCGAAAGTAGTGAAAATAGTAATTCGGTTTCCTTGTACGATAATGCACTCGCAGCCTTAGTGTTTACCGCAAAGGGCGATCGATTGAAAGCGGAAAAGCTTTTTAATTACTTTAACAGCAAAATGACTAGTGAATTGGATGCTGGAACAGGAGGTTTTGCTCAATTTAGAACCGCTGCAGGCGTTCCCTACGGAAATAAGTGGATGGGTGATAATTGTTGGCTTCTCATCGCTTTAAACAATTATGCTGCGACGTTTAACAGTACTACTTATAGCACTTTACAAAGTCATTTAGCCTCATGGATTCGTTCTTTGCAAAACCCAAATGGGAGTTTGAATGCCGGTTATGATGCCAATGGATTGCTAAACTTTCAAGTGACCGAAGGAATGATTGATGCCTATAATGCCATTTTAGGCTATGATAGCTTTCATTCTAATTTATTGGCTTATCTGAAGCAAAACCGTTGGTCTGTTTCCCAAAAGTATATGATTTCATATCCCAATAACTATTACGAATACGCGCTAGACAATTTTTCTTGGGCCTTTACTGCTTTTGAAGATTTTCCTGTCCAAACGTTGCAAAGTAGCGTAAGTCTTTTTGGTACTTCGAAAACGGCTACAGCAACAGGTGTGGCAGTAAGTGGGTTTTGTTTTGACATCGATAAAGATACGGTGTGGCATGAAGGAACAGGTGAAATGGTGGTGGCCTATCAAAAAGCAGGTTTGACTAATCAAGCTACCTACTATTTAAATGAAATGGAAAAGGGTATAGTGGGCAGTGCGTTGTATCCCAATGCCAAGGGTTTGCCATATGCCACTAATTTGGGTACTACCTACGGCGATGGACTTTTATGGGGTGGTTCGGATACCAAACCAGTCGTCTCGTCAAGTGCTTGGTATCTTTTTGGGCAGTTGCATTTTGATCCGATGGAAGTGGGGTATGCTAAGAATGCACCTCAAGCCGATAAATTTTGGATAAATTAAATTTAAACATCGTATGAAACCATATGCCTACGTACTGATTACGCTACTTACTGCCAATGCATGCATTCATGCTCAAGTAGTTCCCACGGTAAAAGATACCCTAGACCATAATAATGCTCTGGAAGAAGTTATAGTGACTTCCTCTAGAACGAATTCAAGAATGGAAAACACCCCCACTAGAGTAGAAGTTTTAGGGTTGGAAGAAATGCAGGAAGAAAATAATATTAAACCAGGAAATATTATGAGTTTGCTGGGCGATATTGCGGGAATTCAAATGCAGCAAGTATCGGCTAGTACTGGGAATACCTTTGCTCGAATTCAAGGATTAAACGGACGCTATACCCAATTGCTAAGAGATGGAATGCCTTTATATGGTGGTATGTCGGGTAGTTTTGGTATTATGCAAATTCCGCCGATGGATTTGAAACAGATTGAGATTATAAAAGGTTCGGCTTCCACTTTATATGGAGGAGATGCCATTGGAGGCATCATCAATTTGGTTAGTAAAAACCCTGAATTTAAAAGAGATTTCAGTTTTACATTGAATCAAACTTCGTTACAAGAAACGAACATCAACGGGTATTATTCGAAGCGTAATAAGAATGTGGGGGTTACCTTGTTTATTGGACAAACCTTGCAAAATCATAGGGATATTGATCAGGACGGACTAACAGATGTGGCTAGTGTTAATAATACCATTATCCATCCCAAAGTATTGTTTTATTTTTCGCCTAAATCGACTTTAACTTTAAATTACGCAGGAACCTTTGATACCCGTAGAGGAGGAGATACCCAATATTTTACGCATTACAATACTTCCCTCTATCACGTGGCAACACGCATGCAGCGGCACAGTGTGGACGCGAAATGGCAGTATACGATTAATGATAATTCTAATATAGTACTTAAGCTAAGCCAAAGTAGATTTGACCAAAAGCTTGACACAAAAGCCTATGTGTTTGAAGGCAAGCAATCCCTCGTTTATTCTGAAGCATCCTATTTTCGTAAGTCGGAAAAAGTAAACTGGGTTGCGGGTCTTAATTGGAATGGCGACTTTTTGAGCACCAATGCATCTTCTTTGCTACCGATGGTAAATGATTATCACAATACAACGGTTGGTGCCTTTGTTCAAAACACCTACAAAGTCACTGAAAAATGGGTTTTAGAAAGCGGTTTTCGCTATGATCATAGTGTGAAATTTGGAAATTTTGCCTTGCCTAGGCTATCGTTACTTTATAAAATTAATGCCGCATTATCGACTCGTTTCAACGGGGGGTTAGGATATAAATCGGCCAACCTTCTGAACTATATTGATTTAGAAACCGACTTAGCGAAGATAAACGCGGGTAAAGATTTAAAGGCTGAATGGTCTAGTGGTTGCAATGCCGATGTGAATTATAAAAAAGTATTTAGCAATGGTTTAGCGATTACTTGTAATCAATCTTTTTTTTACACAAGTTTGAAAAATCCTATTGTTGATCGGTCAGAAGTTCAGGGCAAAATCACATTGGAAAATGCCAATCGACCTTTAATCACGAAAGGATTGCAATCCTATTGCCGACTAGAGATAGATGATTTCGAATTGTATTTGGGCTATGTCTATACGGACGTACAGAAGCAATATGATGCAGTACATCGCACGATGGCAGTTACTCCTAAGCACAATTTTTCAACGACTTTGTTTTATGAAGCTACAGAATCTTGGCGCTTCGGTATTGAAAGCAGTTGGATCGCCAATCAAGTGGATGAGAATTATTTAAATGTTAAAGATTATTTGTTGGCCGCCGCCATGATTCAATACCATTTCAAAAATATTACGGTAGTGGCTAACGCAGAGAATATCTTCAATTTCAAGCAAAGTGATTACGGATCGATTTATACAGGAACTATTGCTAATCCTAGCTATGTCAAGCTTTGGGCGCCTATTGACGGAAGGGTGGTTAACTTGTCTTTGAAGTATTCGCTATAATTGGCATGCGCTTTGTAATGTTTTCTTAAGATTGTCTTAATTGCTAAAATTCTTGACTTATGAAAACCAACCGCTTGCTTCGTATTTTATCCTTACTAGGTGTTATATTGTTAATGGCTCCATTTTATGATTCGTGTGATGGTGGCGGATTTAGAAAAGTCAGGGATACTGAATGTAATGGAAAAACAATAGAGATACCCTTACATTTAAAAGTTTATGATGTAATTGTAGATGATCAATCGTTTAATGCATTTCAAATCGCTAGCTTATCCATTTACGCCCTTAAAGAAGCAACATTTACGGATATTAAGAATGATATTGTTAAGTCGGTTAAACTAAAAGACTGGTACAAAGACATAGGGGTTTTGATCTCCTTTATTTTTATGGTCGTGATTTTGCTTTCTTTTTCCTTACTCATTTTATCTTTTACCGCGCGACACTTGCTCTTTAAAAAAGTGGCTTTGGTCAATCTAATACTAACTATACTGACACTTAGTTATCTCATTTTTTTAGAGAAATCGTTTGTGCACTTTTCCCAAATCAAATGGGGCTACTACGCCTTTATTCTTAACGGTGCGTTTATGTATTATGATGCTGTTAAGGGTAAACCACTTCCTTCCTGAGCATCCTATTTATAAAGGGTCCTTTTTTGTGAGATAAACGACCGCGGTCACTTAGGTATTTGACCGCGGTCGTTTACTGAATTGACCGCGGTCATTTACAATTTTGACCGCGGTCGTTTTAAAGATTGACCGTGGTCATTTTTCGTACTGAAAAGGATGAACTAATAGAAGAGCGCCTATTGGGTGCCAGACTGATCGTTGAGCGTTACATCTTGACAGCCTACTTTAAATGTCATCTTGTCATATCTTTTCGAGCTAAAACTGACAATTTATTCTTAAATGTGCCTTGGCATAATAGTTGTCATTTTGCAAACCGTACAACACAAAGTACTATTCACTCGTAGAGGAATAATCAATTTTAAATTAAAAAGGAGAACATAAAAATGGGAAAAATTATCGGTATCGACTTAGGTACAACCAACTCTTGTGTGGCCGTTATGGAAGGTGGAGAACCAGTAGTAATTGCTAACGCAGAAGGAAAAAGAACAACACCCTCTGTCATTGCATTTGTAGAAGGTGGCGAAATCAAAGTAGGGGATCCGGCCAAAAGACAAGCCGTGACCAACCCAACCAAAACCATAGCGTCTATTAAACGTTTTATGGGGAACAAGTATACAGAGAGTGCGAAAGAAGCTTCTACTGTAGCGTACAAAGTGGTAAAGGGAGATAACGACACCCCACGTGTTGATATTGACGGTAGATTATATACCCCACAAGAATTATCAGCCATGACGCTTCAAAAAATGAAGAAAACAGCTGAAGATTATTTAGGATACACCGTAACCGAAGCGGTTATTACGGTACCAGCGTACTTCAACGATGCACAACGTCAAGCAACGAAAGAAGCGGGAGAAATTGCAGGTTTGAAAGTAATGCGTATCATCAATGAGCCAACGGCAGCTGCCTTAGCTTATGGATTAGACAAAGCAGGGAAAGACCAAAAGATTGCCGTTTACGATTTAGGTGGAGGTACATTTGATATCTCTGTATTAGAATTGGGAGACGGTGTATTCGAAGTATTGTCAACCAATGGAGATACCCACTTAGGTGGAGATGACTTTGACCAAGTAATCATTGATTGGATGGCCAACGATTTTAATACCGAAGAAGGTGTTGATTTACGTAAAGATCCAATGGCATTACAACGTTTAAAAGAAGCAGCAGAGAAAGCAAAAATCGAGTTGTCTTCTTCTACACAAACAGAAATCAACTTACCATATGTTACGGCAACCGCTAGCGGACCGAAACACTTGGTGAAAACCTTAACACGTGCAAAGTTCGAACAATTAGCAGAGACTTTAGTAAAACGTTCGATGGAACCTGTGGCTAAAGCGTTAAAAGATGCTGGTTTATCTACTTCTGATATTGACGAAGTAATCTTAGTAGGAGGTTCAACTAGAATCCCAGTAATCCAAGAGCAAGTTGAGAAATTCTTTGGTAAAAAACCATCAAAAGGAGTTAACCCAGATGAAGTTGTTGCTATTGGAGCTGCAATTCAAGGTGGTGTGTTAACTGGAGATGTTAAAGATGTATTGTTATTAGACGTTACACCTTTATCCTTAGGAATTGAAACCATGGGGAATGTGATGACTAAGTTGATTGAGTCAAACACTACGATTCCAACCAAGAAATCACAAGTATTCTCTACGGCGGCGGATAACCAACCAAGTGTTGAAATTCACGTGATTCAAGGAGAAAGAACCATGGCAGCAGATAATAAAACAATTGGTCGTTTCCACTTAGATGGAATTCCACCAGCGCCAAGAGGGGTGCCTCAAATTGAAGTAACCTTTGATATCGATGCCAATGGTATCATTAAAGTATCGGCAACTGATAAAGGAACAGGTAAATCGCACGACATTCGTATCGAGGCTTCTTCAGGATTGACACCAGAAGAAATTGAAAGAATGAAGAAAGATGCGGAGATGAATGCAGAAAGCGATCGTTTAGCCAAAGAAAAAGCGGATAAATTGAACGAAGCGGATGCCATGATATTCCAAACCGAGACACAATTAAAAGAGTACGGTGAAAAACTTTCGGATGCTAATAAACAAGCCATTGAAGGAGCTTTAACAGAATTGAAAGTTGCATTCGAAACGAAAGAGATTGCTACCATCCAACCGGCTTTAGACAAGATTAACGAAGCATGGAAAAACGCTTCTGAAGAAATGTACAAAGCGCAAGGAGAAGGACAAGCCCAAGAAGCACAACCACAAGCGGATGCTAGTGGAGACCAGACTCAAGATGTAGATTTTGAAGAGGTTAAATAATTATAAGGTTTTTAAATAAGAAGAAACCGAACTAGCAGTAGTTCGGTTTTTTTTGTATCATTGCTTCTCAAAACTAATAATAATCAAACATGAAAAAAATTAATGTTCTTATTGCTTTAATTGTGGCTATTCTTTTTATGGGATGCAGCAGCAGTAGCAGTGACTCTGGTAGCACAACGGGTCAAAATGTAACTTTTAAATTTAACGGAACCAATATTACCGCAGCGGTTACTTCTGCTAAGCTATATAAATCGCCATTAACAGGCGAGAAGTTGCTCGAGATTATTGCTGAATCAAATGATAAAGAATTTGAATTTAAGTTCTTTTCAGGGTATACCGCTGATAATGCAATTCCAACAGGGGACTATATTTCTTCAGATACGTCAAGTGAGGGCTATGCTTATGTGTCGTTTAAAATCGATGGAAATAAATATGGACTGCATAATCCTGATAATGGTGTTTTGCATATTACAAGCTGCAATTCAAGCGCCAAAAAAGCGACAGGTACCTTTACCCAAACCCTACACGCGATCGGGGAGACTCAAGATTTTGATTATTTAGGCGTTACGATTCCGTACGAAATAAATATAACCAATGGTATATTTACCAATCTTCAATATGAAGTGGTTGTACTGAACTAAACTGAAAATTAGATTAAAAAGCCGCTTTAATTGTAAAGCGGCTTTTTAATTTTGATAGAGCGCAACTGGATTTTTTTGTATATTGGCTAACTGTTTAACCAAACCCTAGTTGATGAAAAAGATTGTTTTAGGCATCATGATAGCCTTGCTAAGTACCCATAGTTTTGCGCAAAAGAAAAAAGCTACCGCAAAAAAGAAGGCCATTCCTGTGGCCGTTACAGCCGTTCAAGGAATTCCATTTGCTAAATTTGAAAACCTTACAGCCGAAGTAAAAGGAACGACGTTTCAAGTAGCCATCACCGATAAAAATAATCCAGGAGCCACTATCGTCATTAAAACGGTCGGTGCTGATTTTAAACCATTGGAATGTAAGTTTAGCACTTTTAAAACGAATGGAAAACAATTATATCTCCTTTCCTGGACGGAAAAATCTACTACTGCAACAGAAACAAAATCAGAGGCGCAAGTCGTTAACAACACTTGCATTCTTGAATTGTCGACCAAAAAGCTAGTACTGTCTAACACCGAAACCATAACACATACTACTGAAAAGGTGTTTTTAGATAAAGGTAAAAATGCCTCAGAAACGCAGCAAAAAATTAAAAGGGAAGGCTACCAATTTGTCTTAAATTCCGATGGTACGATCATCCTTAAAAATAAATCGTCTGAAAACCATTTAGTCTACGATGCCGCTAAAATGGAATACGTTGCCAAAAAGAAATAAAAAAAAATCCCGAATTGTTCGGGATTTTTTATGGTGTTATAGCGGCTAAGCGTCTTATTCACTTACTTTAATCTCAAAAGTTTTATTCCAGTTTTTACCAGTCACCAAGAAGGTTTGGGTCTTCTTATTGTAGGCTATTCCGTTTAATACTTCCGCTTCTTTATTCGTTACTTTAGCACGCAAGGCGGTCAAATCTAAAACGCCTTCTACAGCCCCAGTTTTCGGATTAATAATGGCAATGGCGTCTTTTTGCCAAATGTTTCCATAGATTTTACCGTTGACCCATTCTAGTTCGTTGATGCTTTTAATCTTACTGTCATTCGTATATACGTTAATGAAATCGGTTAGCTTTTGATTGTCTGGGTTCAGGGTCCAAATTTTTTCAGTACCATCCGACTGGTAGATGTTTTGACCGTCGTTGGTCATTCCCCATCCTTCAATTTTCTTGTCAAATGTAAACGTTTTAAGTAATTTCAATGTGTTTGCATCATAGATGAAACCCGTTTCGTTTTGCCAGGTAAGTTGGTAAATCTTATCGTGAATAACCGTAATTCCCTCTCCAAAATACTTAGGGTCTAAATCCACTTTTTTATAGGCTTTTCCTGTTTTATAATCAATCTTAGCAAAGTATCCTTTATAACCTTCTGGTGTACCAGTACTTTCCATCAAGGTATCTCTGAAAAATTCAAATCCTTCTGTAAAGGCATTTACATCATGGTCATAGGTATTGACTACTGTATATTTCATTAATTTTGGTACGATGCCCGATGCCACTTCCACACGCGTTTTAGTAGAAACCGTATCCCCTTCAAAATAAACAGTGGCTTTAATGTTTTGATACCCTAATTTCTTTCCATTCAAATCCAAGGTAAACTTCCCACCGCCTTTGATTCCGCTTATTCTTTGATCATTTACAAAGTACACCACACTATCAATCGTTTTGTTTTTGTCATTTAGCAAGGTCAAATCTACTTTGTCGGTCGCTTGGTACAAGGGTTTTAAAGCGCTTTCATCAAAGCTGAAATAGCTTTCAATCTCGCTTCGGTTATCCCCACAACTCACTAAGTTCATTGCTAATAAAATGGTTATTAACAGGTTATAATTTTTCATTCGGCTTAATTAAATTTTCACTCACAAATATATTTATAATGGGCTTAATTTCTTGCAAAAAAACAAAAAGATTGTATATTTGCACCGGCAAGTCCTACACGACCAGCTCCTGCAAAATCCTCCAGGATGGGAACATAGCAAAGGTATGCGGTTGTAGCGGTGCGATGTAGGTCGCTTGCCATTTTTTTTAATCCGAACTTGCTTCGGATTCTTTTTTTTATCACAATTTCAATCCATGAAATTAGCTTGGCAAATAGTGCGATTCCAACTCAAAGAAACCTTTGCCATTGCCTATGGAAATTACTCCTTTCGCGAAGCACTTATCGTAACCCTAGAAAGCCACGGTTGTAAAGGCTATGGGGAATGTACAGCTATCGACTATTACCACATTGATTTGGCCTCCTTTAGTACACTATTGGTCCAGTATCAAAGCCGAATTGAAAGTCTAGCGATAAGTCATCCTAAAGAATTTTATGCTTTTTTGGAATCCATGCCGTTGCCTTCATTTTTGCGCTCTGCTTTAGACTGTTCGTATTGGGATTTGTTTGGCAAACTAGAACAACGCTCTTTTCTAGTGCTGAATGGAATCGACTATTCAAAGGTGCCTGAATCTTCCATCACCATCAGTGTTGATGATGTAGCGCTACAGCTCCAGAAAATAAGACAATCGTCGTGGAACCATTTCAAAGTGAAATGCAATCACTTGGATAAAGAGTGTATTGCCCAACTCTTAGCGCTTGATCAACCTATCGCC
>Ga0114967_10000597_pt1 | contig 31144 bp, 29 predicted proteins | sample M_130628_MF_Meta_FD_92639 | JGI IMG/M metagenome (GOLD analysis project Ga0114967, IMG submission 92639) | Freshwater microbial communities from Lake Montjoie, Canada to study carbon cycling - M_130628_MF_MetaG | ecosystem: Environmental > Aquatic > Freshwater > Lake | place: Lake Montjoie...
ATTCAGACTATCGGTTCGCAGATATCGACTTCCCACTATTAAGTCATTGCTGGGATATGCACTCAAAATAGCGGGAATGAATTTGGGATGATGCGCTCCGTCGGCATCCATCGAAATCAAGCATTCGTAACCCATTTCTCTTGCATAATTAAGCGCTTGAATATGGGCTGTGCCGATACCCATTTTTGCCGGCCTAAGAATTACCTTGAGGGGCATTCTTCTCTCTGCGACTTGAAGAATCTCTCGCGTCCCATCGGAGGAGTTGTCATCCACCACAAGTATGTCTATTTCTAAACCCAACTCCTGTATCTGGTCTAAAACTTCGCCGATTGTTCCGGACTCATTTAAGGTTGGGATAAAAGTTAAAATTTTCATATTTCGCCTCTATCCTTGCAATTTCTCAGAAACACGGTCGACTAATGCCTGCGCATCTCCATCGGGTGCAAAGCCAATCGCACTACGAAGTTTCGAAGGATCTGCAACTAACATGTTGCTGCGGGGCAAAGTACTAATTCCAGAGGCGACTACATGTTGTTCAAAGTCTAATCCATAAAAATTAAATGCCATTTCACAGATTTCTCTTACACTCTTCTGAATGCCTGAACCTACTACAAAATCTCCTGATTCGTCTAAACTCATAAGGTCAATCACTGACCGCATAGTCTGATAGGCGCAATTCCACTCACGTGTAAAATCCAAGTTTGCAATTTCCAAAGGGTTTGAAGCACCCTCACTAATTAATTTTGCGGAATTCAATATTTTTTTAAACAGAAAATTATTTTTGCGGAATTCACTTTCGTGCGGGAAGAGAATTCCTGAAACACCAAATAAACCACAAGTCTCTCGATAGTAATTAACGATTTCTTGACTTATCTTCTTAAAAAGTGAATACGGCTCCATTGGATTAGGTAGAGTCATCTCAGTTTGAGGAAATATGCTTGGCGTACCATATATGAGAGCTGATGATGCAAAGAAAAATTTTGTTTTCGGTGAGTGAATTCGGATTTCTTCAAGTGTTCCCACCAACTGATCTGTGAGTAAATCCAGCTGCTCCTTGAATTGATTCCTTTCTGAATTTACTTTCTCTATTACTGCAGGGGAATGCGCGGCGGCAAGAAAATAGATCTCACTCAAATTTTCATTCGAAATAAGATCAGCTAGTAGTTTGTGGCTTGATCCCCCCAGGACTTTATCTCCTGGGCCGATTACTTTGTCTCTGGATTGCCGGAACAACTTTCCTCCGGATTGGGAGAAAAGAATTCTGAGAATTGAACCATCTTGGCCTTCCGATCCAACAATCAGCCGGGATGGTTCTGATACCAACATGCTTTAAACCACCTCAAAGTTTGGAAGTGGAAATATAAACTTCGTTGATGTAAATTCCCTAAATTGAAGCTCTCTCTCCAAAATTGCATCCCTGAAATGCCAGGGAAGTACCAAATAGGCATGAGGTTTTAGCTTCTTGGATTGAGCTTCCGAAACAATCGGGATCTGGGTCCCTGGTGTAAATTTGCCATATTTTGACTCATTTCGCTCTGCAATACAGGAAATCAACTCAGGTCCTATCCCAAAAAACTGTAGCAAAGTATTTCCTTTAGTTGAAGCACCATATCCATGAATCTCTAGTCCTTCTAACTTACAATCCATTAAGTAACTTTTTAAATTACTTTTAAGCTTTTCCACTTCGTTGAACATCATTAAGAGTTCAGATCGCTTATTTCTAGTCTCTTCTGTCGAAATTGCCTTCTGAAGTTCATTCGTTTTTACACGAGGTCCATTTTTGTGTTGGACATAGAACCTAAAACTACCTCCATTTATGTCATTGAACTTAACATCAAAGAGTTCAAGATCTGCTGAATCGCAAAGATTGATAATATCTGAAATTGAATAGTACTCAAGGTGCTCTTGGCATATCGTATCAAATGCATTTTGCTCAAACATTCTGAAAATGTAACTCTGCTCAGATATCCAAACACCATTATTTGCCAGGACATGTTTGATTCCTAGGACAAAATCTTTTGGATCTTGTAAATCGTAAAACATAGCAATGCTAGAAATCACTGAGAACTTTACTTCCAAACTAGTGGCTAGACTCTTTTGAAATGGTTCTTCGATTAATTCCGCATGTTTATAAAATTTTCTGAATCCACTTCCACTTGGATCAACTCCAATTTGATTGATTTTTAACCCAGAATCTTGACTATATTGACGCACCTGATTTATTAAAGTGGCATCATTGCTACCGATATCGAGTTGATTCCCCTCCACTTCGAGGCTATTCTCTTGCATAAACTGGTGTATTTCATAAGCTATGGTCGCTAAGTGTTTTTCCATAGATTCATTCAATGAGCTTCTATACCCATATGACTCTGTATAAAGCTTGTTATGATCATAATTCTCGAGAAGCTGTACTAGTTCACATTTCGGGCAGATTCCAATTGCAAGAACCCCTGAATCAACCTCAGTTTCTGTGGATTCTGGAAAAATTCCACAAGAATAAAGATTCCCAAGGTTCTTAATCGTCTCTATTTTTGAGTTACAAAATCTGCATTCTTCGGAAGTGGTTTGAAACATGGATAGACTATACCTTTAGTTTGTACGAATAGAATTAGCTAAGACGCCGAGTTCTTACTGTTCCTGCAGATGTAGTCTCCAATAACTACGTCGCCTTTCTTTGTGGTAAGTAAGCCCTCGTTTCTGAGAATAATGACTGGTGGTTTTGAGTCTCGTATGAATTTTTCTGCATCGACTCCTTGTGCCCACCACCCCCACAGATAGTCAGCATAAATAAATCTAGGGCTATCCCAAAAAGTGCGTGACAGTGGGCTACCTATAACAAAATTTCCCGCATTTAGTTGAATTCGAGAGATGCCACACTCTTTGATTATTCGCTTTGTCAACATTTCGTTTGTGAAATGATTATCATCGGGAAAATTTCCGGCCGTCATAAATAATGCAGGGATTGAAATGATGGCTGGTATGGCAAATATCGCTCTCAAATTCCATTTCAATTTCTTAGAGTCGATTGTGATTGCGGTTGCAAGTAGTATCAGGATTGCCGGTAAGTAACTATCATAAAAATTCTTGGTTCTTTGAAGCACGGCCAAAATTGCGAATCCACAAATAAAAGTTATTGCAATGAACATCGAGTCATCTAAGTTTCTCATTTGAAAAGACTGGTCTCGGGCGCTTTTATACAGTGAATAAAGCAGGAATAAAGTGAATAGAATAAGTCCAATATTGGCAAGGATTAGCAAAGTTACTGGTACCTGATCTCGCTGGGCCATCCAGTCAGATTGATATGCACCTTGGTACATCATATTCAGTAAATACTTTGGTGTTCTAGCGATGTTTCCGATAATTTTCTTGATGGTGGAGAAATCTATTTGAGTTGGATTCAGAGTAATATCTCCGAAAGTCCTTGTTAAAAACTCAGATTCAGGGCAAAAAGTTCGAATAGACCAAACTTGTGTGGACACAGCGATAGAAAGGCATGTGGAAACGAATAACCCTATCTTGGCAAATCTTGCGTTCCCCTTGACTACGAAGATAAATATTGCACATGCCATAAGAGCAAATAATGAACCCTTAGGATGAATTGCGGGCATACTTAGAAAAAGGAGCCCTATCAAAATTATTAAGAGTAATTTTTTCCAAAGAGTTAAGCCAAATTTGTAAGCATGTGTGAGATTAAGCGAACTCACAAACAGGATGAGAAGTAACTGCTCGGGTCGGTTCAATACAATCAGAAACGGAAATAGGCCAATCATTATTCCACTAAATAGGATTCCTTGAGCCTGGCGGCGCTCACGAGCGTATAAATTAAGAAACTGATTGAGAAGTAGAAGTGTGATAAGCGCTTGGATTATTCCTACGGCCCTGATGTGCTGCACAAAACCAAGATGTGAGTACAGAAACCACTCGACAAAGCGAATTGGATACCAAACTACTGGCTGGGCGATTTGGAAACCTTCGCGGCATACAGGGAAGAGGTACTGCATAGTATGGTCTGTAAACTGTCTTGCATTTACATAAATCCACTGCTCTTCGTCTGGATATACAGGTAAGCGCTTTAGCAAAAGAAATAAACCTATTACCGGCGTGGTGAAAACGATTAAAAGGACCCCTCTAGATTTTGTCTTCATTTTGCCACTCCCGTAGCTAGCTCCAAGAGGCACCTACTTTCTGAATTCCTCACAAATGGTAGTTCAATTATGAGAGATTACCCCTAAACAAATCTGTGAATTGCAATGCTTTATTGGGGGAAATGAGTCGCCAAAAATTTGCGCACTTCAGGATCTTGAAATTGAGTATCTTTAAAAAGTTTGTCGTAATTTTGTTTCATTCTGGCTTGTTTCTTGCCCTGCATGGTGACGAAATGATCCACACAATTTTTTGAGAGGATAGCCTTTGGTCCAATTCCCTTACGCGAATCTCACTCTAGCTTGTCACAGATGGGGATAAAACGATTTTGTGCTTATTGAACTCCACATTTGCCTTGTCAGCCTTTTCAATTTTTGAAAGAGGCCGAAACCTAAGAGCTTAGGCTAAAGACCAATTAGCCCAGCTTGGCGGTCAAAATTAGGGACCTCAGACCTGACCTGCTCAAAAGTTCCGCTTGAAAGAATAGAACCTTTATCCATGTAAATCACGTGGGTTGCATTTCTGACAGTTGTTAGGCGATGCGCAATGAGAATTACAGTTATTTCACCTTTCATTCTTGAAAGTGCTTCACTAATTTCATTTTCTGTATCTCCATCGAGGGCACTTGTGGCCTCGTCGAGAATCAACAGCTTGGGCCGCGTAATGAGTGCTCGTGCGATACCGACCCGTTGACGTTCTCCTCCACTCAGTTTTGATCCCTTTTCACCAACATTTGAATCAATCCCATTGGGAAGCCGATTAACAACACGCGTCAAGCTTGCCTTCGCGAGTACCTCTTCACAGTATTCATCCTTGACGGCATCGATTGGAAAACCAATACCCAAATTTGATCGTATAGAACCATTCATAATGTTAACTTCTTGTGGGACATAGCCTATTGCTCCGGGCCAAGCAGAAATTGCTTGAAGTGGCTCTTGTTTAGAAATCATTATTTCACCACTGGCAGGTTTGTGAATTCCTAGCAAGAGATCGACAAGAGTAGTTTTCCCAGCACCTGAAGGGCCAACTATTGCAACAAGTGAGCCTGGGCTAATTGCAAAATTAAGATTGAAAACTCCTGCTGAATTTGAATCAGGATAAGTAAAAGTCACGTCATTGAAATCAATTTCCGCCTTAAAGCCACCGTGTTCTCTATTGATTGAATCGGGTATGTTTAAATCTAGATCCTGAGTGGACTTGAAATCCCGGAGCATTTCAATTGTAGGCTGACCGGCTTCGACACTCGAATTGATAACAATAGAATTTTGCTGAATCCTTAGTAATGAAGGTGCGATTCGCGTGCCAGCAGCCAAGAATAGTGCTAGACCCCCGATTGCTTGCGGGGCAGCTTGAGACGCAAATTGGATACCCGCCACAATCAAAGTTCCTACCGTCACGGTGATTTCAACAATATATTTACTTATGCTTGGCATCCAGGCCTGTTCAGCATTTAACTGAGCCATTTGTTTTCTTGAATTGCCTATAGTCCTTGCGTAGTAGGAGCGTCTATTCCTAACCACAGCCTCTCTATAAGTATCAATAACTTCAAGTAGTAGCTCAGCGCTAGCAATATTCAATTTGGTTTGCTCACGAGTGACCCAAATAGATTTCTTATTGAGCAATTTAAAAATCACAAATAAAAGAACTGAAAAGAGTGCTAACGACGACAATGAGACCACAGGGCTAAATATGAGTAAACTTGTACCTAGGACTATACATAAAGCAAAATCTGAAATTACAGTAACAACATTTCCTAGCACGCCGACAACTAATGACGTCACTCCAGTGGTGGCAGCATAAATAAGCCTAGGAGACGAATTGCCCCGGACCGCAATAAGATGCTGACTCAAAATTTGTGTCACTAATCTTGTCGAAATAGTTGCACTCTTTAGGCTTAGAAAATAGAGGATACGCTTGCTAAAATACATGGTTAAGAGCGACTTACTGACAAAGAAAAAAGCAGCCAATAGCCCTAGTGCGATTGTTTGATTCTGGAGACTGCTGTCTTCAATACTCAGAAAGTTTAGTACTCTCGATGTTCGTAATCCTGGAGTTGTTGATCGGATTCCGTTGACTGCAAGACCAGCGATAATCCCAATTAATGCAATTCCCACCAGATCTAATAGTGCTAGCATGGACTGAACCGCACCAACAATAATCAAACGCTGTCGATCTCGTTTAGGCAATATCGAAAAGACTTCTTTCAGTCTTGAAAGTGCGTGGAATCTACTCATTTGTCTGGGTACCAACTCGAATCGATTTGATTCCAATTGGAAGGGCAAAGATCTCTTGGGTCTGGCATGTTCTTAAACCACTTTCTCGGTGCGATAACCATTTTGGTACATGAACTGCTATATGCAGCCCACCAAGAAAAACTTGAGTTGCCAATTATATGTGCTGAGGCGTTTCGCATTGCAATAAATGTGTCCAGATTGTCTATCTGATGGGATTCATCGACCCATCTACTTCTTGCCGGGAATTTTCCAGAGTACAGCTCCCGTGCCTCTTTAGTAGAGTCTGAATAAACCCAAATTTCACGCTCAGCCATCTCCGGCATATTCAGTACTAGCTTGAGAGCACTCGAATAGTATTCCGCACCCATCACTCCAAATTTACCGTTTATTTCATCTCGATAATCGCCAAGTCGGATATGAACCACAATTGGTAATTTAGAAAGTGATTCTGCAATTAGCTCCGAACCATTGACGGAGACGGCTTTATAGTCATCCAAGACTTTTTTAATTTCTGAAATGGACTCTTCTGTGTATTTCCAGGTCTGAAAGTAACCATGGATATGGCAAGGTGGGGTTAAGTTAACCAATTTCTCATCAAAGCCGACCTGATCTGATAAGTAATTCCGAGATTGCCTAAAAACTACTAAAGCTATAAACCCCAAACGTCTTTTCGCGAAATTGGAGACTCTGCGGATGAATGTGTAAAATGGTGAACGCCTTGAAGTGAATGTACCTGGTAAACCTAAACCTTCTATGCCGCGACCTGGGTGTGACTCGTTTGTACTTTCAAGCAGATTTGTCAGTAAAATTAAATCTGACTTACATTTCTTGGCCAAATACAGGCCAGCAAAGTAAATAAATAACTGATTTCCTATTCCTCCCATTAAATCCACATGAACTTTTCGGCTACCTCCGTTCATCGCACGCAGCACTCGCAAGACTTATCTCTATATTTCACCGAGTTCTCACTTCTTTTGTAACCGCAATTATTTTGGGGGCCAGGGATGACAAATGTCGGTATTCCTTTACATAACAGAATGAAGGGTCTAATAATTTGAACTTATTAAATGCAGCCCACTGATTTAGATGACTTTCGTCGTGCCATGTAGCCACGACTCCATTCGCGTAATCCACGGCCACTGTTTCCTTCAAGGTCTCAATTAATTCAAATAGCTCAGCCCTATAACCCATCCATGTACCACCGCAAACATAATTTTTGCGAAATTCTTTTCCTACAAATGCTGTTGATAATTGATTGTCCTCCCAAGTACCTTGATTGACGTTAAGCACTAATGCCTTGAGGGTCCTCAAGAAGCCTCTAACATCTCTAACCGAACTTGAAACTTGTCCAAATTTGTTTTTTCTCCAATAACCAGGATGTGAGACGAGTGCAATCTTGGAAACGGAGAGGGCCTCGTAAACATCTCGAGAAATATCTTGCGTAACTATCATGTCCGCATCTAGGTAAACTAGTACTTGCTCCGTTATCTCAGATGTAAACCTCGAAAAGATTTCGTATCTCCTTAGAGTGGCATCGGGCCAACCTAAAGGTTCAATCTCATGTGCAATAACTTCAACATTCTGCAGATTACTCAAAAACATCTGAACTTTTTCAACTTGATCTGTAAAGATATGTAACGTAATCGCCTCAGAACTCTTAGTTGTGCGATCTATAGACAGAGCTAAAGTCTTCCAATAATCCAAGTAGATATTTGTAGCAATTGAAAGAATTCCAATAGTCATTTTGTTGCCTTAATCGTACGATTTTTGAATAAGCCAATGCAAAAACTGTGGAACATCTTGGGAGAGAAGAAGAATGAGAGGATTGCAGACGGGGCTGCAGAGAGTACTTTGAATGCAAGCTTCCTGTTGCCGGTAGATTTCCCAATAATCTGTCCTAAGTAATGACTCGACATTAATTCTGCACATAACTTCGGTGATTTGGCTAGATTCTTCTTAAGAATTGAGCGAAACAACTTCGCGCAATCATCTCCACTTAACTGTTTATTAAAATCTACATCAGACGTAGGGAAAAGGTTTACTGCCCTGCTTAAGTTCTCGATTTGCCGAATCGAATTCCCAAATGTTGAACTGTATTGACCCGCGCTAACTCTATATTTTGTCAATCTTTGATTAATATTGACGATCCTCCCAAATTTATTCATTCTAAGCCACAGGTCATAATCCTCCGCTCCAGTAAATGCCTTGCGATATAGGAATGTGGTGGCGTTGTGTTCTCTCCTAAACATTACCGAAGGGTGTGCAATGCAATTCTGGAATTGAAGCCTCAAAGAAATCTTGTGTGGGTCGGTCGGATATCGCGTGAATCCTAAGTAGTGGCCGTTTGAATCAATTAGTTCAACTTGAGTTCCGACGCACACAATTTCCAGATTCGAATTTAATATTTTGATTTGCTCTCTCAGACGTCCCGCCATCAGAAGGTCGTCAGAGTCAAGTCTTGCGATGTATCGGGCATTAGAGTTGCTAATTCCGAAATTAAGCGCATCCACAATCCCAGAACCAGGTGAGACAAGTACACGAGAGTTACTACCCAATTTCGCGTTTCCAACCACACTAAGCAATTGTTCGTCTGGTCGATCAAGAATTAATACAAGGGTGGACTCGGGTACCGAGAATTGATTGAAGCTTTCAATTGATTGTGAGAGAAAGTGGCCACTCCCGTGAACTGGCATAAGCACGTCAACAAACATTCAAGTATTCTATCGTTAAGCGCTCAACTGGAGCCGCCTATGGTCGCCTAGCTCTAAGTGTTGATTTTGTCCGCCTAGCAAACCTTAAAATACGAACCCGAAAAACAAGATAGTTGATTGCGAATTTCAGTCTTATTGGTTTTGCACTTTTCCAAACCCAGCGGGTGAAATCAGAAAAAGCCTTTGAATCTAATTTTAAGCCTCGATTTCGACTATAACTACTTTCAGAATAGTTGTAAACAACGTTCGGCTTTGAGTCAAAAAAACTTTCTCCAAGAGTCGTGAGTCGCAGCCAGGTTGCAAAATCTTCGCAATTTTTCACAGATTTTCCAGTCGGAAATCCTCCAATCTCTAGAAGTGCCGAGTGCCTTGCTATCACGCTAGAAGTAATTACAAAATTTTCCTCCAATAGATCCTTGAGTTGAAATCTCAGATTGGGGCGCGTCGAAAGATACAAGTCCTCTGGATTGGAGGAATTCTCTATTAATTTTCTCGCGTTGCTGCAGTATAAAATCAATCGCGAATCATCAAGCAATTCCCATAATTGACTTATTCTGCCCGGCTCCCAGTAATCATCAGAATCAAGGAATCCAATCCATTCGGCCTTCGAATATTGAATCCCTATATTACGTAATTTTCCAGGATCTCCAGAGTGTGAGTTCTTCAGTACTACTATTGATGCGCTAAATTTCAGGATTTTTTCGTAATAGTTCGATGTTGCTTGATTGCTTCCATCATCGACAATGTAAATTACACCAATGTGCTCTTGAGCCAATACTGATTCAACTGCTCTGCACAAAAGCGAAGTTCGGTTGTAATTTGGTATCACTACATCTATTGCCACCTCAGAAATTTATCACCTTCTAGAATACAAAGTAAATGAGTTGATTTTAAAGTAACCTAGGTCCATGGAATTTCTGGAAATTGTTGCCGATCAGACCTCTTTTAAACATAGGTTGAAAGCTCTGGTACGAACCAGAAATGCTTCTGGGCCCGACACGGTTTGGGACTATCTGCAGAATGAACTGCCTGATTACAAAAGAGAATTACCGGACTGGACTTGGATTGTTGCTGGTAACTTATCATCATTGAACGAAACTGAAATAGAGAAATTGACGACCCAGAAGGTCCTACTCGGTCCAAATATCCACTTTGAAAATCCTGAAGTTTCCAGGGTGGTGAAACGTATGGGTCACCGGAAGATAGTCGCACCATCAGAATGGGTCGCAAATTACTTGGATGCATCCGGGATTGAGATTAGAGGGCGGATTGTGGTTTGGGCCTCAACTGTTGACCCAAATGAATGGGTTCCGGTAGACAGTTCTCGTGATTCTGTTCTTATTTACATGAAGGATTTCTCAAAGCATGAATTACTCATGCAAGTTACTCAATGTCTAAGTTCGAAAGGAATTAAATATAATCTTTTAAACTATGGCAATTACAGTAAGAAAGATTTCAAGCGACTTCTTAACAGAAGTTCTTGGGCAATTTGGATTGGAAGTACAGAATCACAAGGACTTGCATTGCTCGAATCCTGGTTCATGAATGTCCCAACTTTAGTTCTTGAAAGTAAAGTCTTCACAGGTTTAGATGGCTCTTCTTTTTCTGCCTCAAGTGCACCATACTTGAATCCGGAATGTGGTCGCTTTTTTTCTTTGCAGGACAATATTCCAACAATAATTGCCACTTTTCAATCTGAACTACCTAATTATAATCCAAGAAGCTGGGCCTTAAAAAATTTTTCTCATAAGAACGTGTTGAGAAGCTTATTGGATTCACTGGCTTCTAACGAAAAACCTTAAACCCTAATCGAGATCTGACTCGAGCTACCGCTCGAACACGATGAATTAGTTGTTTGGCATAAAACAAACAGCTGGAGAGAAGCAGCCTTGTATAAATCAAATAGCTGAATTCCTCTTTTTTCACGAATATCGCATCTCCCCAACCTGCCAATGGGGTCCATCGCTTTGCAAGAAGCTTGAATCCTCTTCTTGAGAGGAACTCTTCAAATTCTGCCAAAAGGGGCACGTCTTTATACAAGGGGCGCTTATTGATTTCAGAATAGATCCAGCGGAGTGAATCAAGCTTTTGGCCCATCCCGATTAAGGCTGCCAGTTCTGCTCCTTGGATGTCTAGATTGATAAAATCAAAGTCATTTTCCGACTCAAGGATCATTTCCAGAGTCGACGTTTTCACCTTTCGTGTCGCTTCAATCGATATATCTGGATACTGGACAGCATGCGTGTCAAAAGTTAAAAGTGAACTTGCCTCGGAATTGCTTGCAAGAAAAAATTCCATCTCCACGCCAGCAGTAGACCAAATAATTGCTTCTGCCACCCTCTCAATTCTTGCATCCACTACATTTCTCAATTTTTCTGCAAGTTCGTGCTGGCCCTCCACCCACACAATGCGCTCTAAATTTGAACCCCAAGCTTCGAAATATGCTTGCCTCTCTTCTGCCTGATGGGCACCAACATGGAGTATCCGAGTAGGGTTTATGTGTGCAGCTTTCTTGAGTTCATTCGCGCTAAAAAGCATTTGCTCACCTTTTCTAAAGAAGGAATAACCCGCGGCCAAGAATCTGGGTAGCATAAACGGCTACCCAAAGCTCTTCAGATTCGGACTTTATACAATTCTACGTATGGCATGGAAGAGTAGAACTTTGGTTGGATGTTACTCTGATGCGATGAAAGTGGTTGGGCTTCTTCCGTTCCGAAATGAAGCTCGAAATTTACCCCGAGTCATGCTCAATTTGTCCAAAATTTGCGATGAGATTCTGGGTTATGACAGTGACTCGAGTGACGGCTCTGCCCAGATTTTTCAGTCCTTAGGTGGCTTGCTGGTTAAAATCCAAAACCCGAAAACCTACTTTGAGGGAGGTGAGCACGAAATTAGAACTGTTTTACTCGAAGAGGCGAGAAAAATCGGAGCAACGCACCTGATATTTCTAGACTGTGATGAATATTTTAGCGAAGAATTTCTACTTAATGCTCCAACTTTAATGCGCGAAATGTCTCCTGGAGAGAAATTAGCTTTCGAATGGATAAACCTTTGGGGCGATGAAAATCATTACTGCACTGCTGGTCCTTGGGCCCCTAGGTACAAGGATTTCATAATGTGCGACGATTTACTCAGCTCTTACTCATACTCCATGCACCACGTACCGAGATCCCCAAGTTCATCACAGAACACTCCATGGATTCAAGTCCCAAGACATTCGGGGGTTGTGATACATACACAATTTGTTGACCAAATTGCTTTTCAATGTAAACAAGTGCTCTGCCGTATGGCCGAATTGGTAAGTTCAAAGAAATCAACGTACAACATAAATCAAGTTTACGCAGATACTTTGAACTTACAGGGTTCTACCAAAATAATCCCTGTCGGTTGGCGGTGCCAGGTTCCGGTTGAAATAGTTGGACATTCAGATTGGCGCGTGCAAGAAATAAGGAGCTTGATTGCAATACATGGTACAGATTTCTTTGAGGAATTAGATATTTGGAATCTTGATTTTATGCACGAAATTTGGTTCTCTAGCAAACGCCGCTCACCAAGGGTCGCGAACCGAGTGACGCTACTCATCCTCACAAAACTGATTGTTTATAAATTCAGGGTGTTAATTGGTTACAATTTTGACCGATAAACGAATTGCATTTATTAAGTTTGGTGGAATGTCGGCTGGGGGCACCGAACGTTGGCTTCAGGAAATGGCAGTTGAGCTCACAAAGCGTGGATATCCTATTGACTTCTTTTTTTGCGAAGCTGCTGCCTACGTAGGTTCGGATTACAAACATGCAGGGACAGATATCTCTAGGCTGAATTACATGAAAGCCAACAAAGTCAATCTCATAGAATTCAAAGTGGGGTTAAAGGATTTATCAACTCCTGCACACAATTGGATTGATACCAATTTCTGGGACGTTTTTAATCAAAGAGAATACCTCTTCGCTCAGAGTGCAACCTCTGGAAACTCAGAATATCCATTTAACATGCTGGAAATACCCGTTCTTGAATTTGTGTCTTTATCGGGCAGTATTAATCGCGACAGAAATGTCGCCTGGACAATCCATTTGTCCGAATGGCAGAGGCAGCGTTGGTTGAGGTTGGGAGGCAGTTATAGCCGATCATCCGTAATTCCGATACCAGCTTTTTCACCAGCGACAAATTTAGATTTGCGAGCGCAATTAGGTATCGAAGCTAAGACTTTAGTCTTTGGGTTCCATCAAAGAAGTGATGAAAATATCTTTAGTGAGATACCAATAAAGGCATACGGAGAGATTGAATCCGAGGATACTCATTTTATTTTAATGGGTGGTTCAGATTTACACAGAACACAAGCATTTGAATTAGGGATTGAGAGAATTTCTTTTCTGGATCATGACTCTTCGTCAGAATCAATCAGTAAATTTCTTAATTCATTGGATGTTTACACTCACGGCAGATCTGATGGTGAGACTTTCGGTTCTGTGATTGCTGAAGCCATGATGCACGCTTTGCCAGTAATCTCTCACCGCGTGAAGATTGGTGCGAACGCGCAAAAGGAGACGATTGGTCCGGGAGGATTCTTTGCAAAAAACATTCAAGAGTATGTTGAATATATGAGTCGGTTTATTTCAGATTCAAATCTTCGAACCCTGACGGGTATGAATGGGTTAAATTTCGCAAACGTGAACTACTCTCTTAATTCAGCCGCCAATAAGCTAACCCAAATCTACGGTCACATCTTCCCAGCAGAATTTCCTTCAACCGTAGGGGCGCCTTTCCTTAATGGGAATCACTCAAAAGCATATATTCTAGAAAATTCCCTCCTTGCGGTTCTCCGACGAGTTAAAGATAAGTTCGTTTATCAAATCAAGGTTTGGAGAAATTGAGCTAAAATCTATCCAGTCAATCACCAGTAGTGCTGGTGATTTTCGTAATTGACCAATTATTTCTTGAATATTCAACTTAAACCGAGAAATGAAATTAATTAGAAAAGTTTTGCGTTAACCTATATGCTCTCTATATAAATGCGGCTGAGTGGGAATAGGTTCATGATGAAAACTGCAGTTGGAAAAAAACTGGTAAGTGCTATCGTTCCTGCATACAAGACTGAGCCCTATCTTGATACATTTCTTGGGTTAGTCCGGGAGCAAACAATTCTTGATCGGCTAGAAGTAGTTCTGGACTTAAATCTACCATCAGCTACTGAATTAGAGATTGTCAAGAAACATCAGGGATTGCTTGGCGATTCGCTTAAAGTAATTGTTAATAATAGATTGAATTCCATTTCAGCTTCCATGAACAACGCAATCATTAATTCAACTGGTCAGTTTATCGCTATCTGGAATGTCGATGATTTGAGGACTCCTGACTCTTTAGAGCGTCAATTGGAAATTCTCTTGTCAGATTCAATGGTTGCCTGCGCTGTTGGCCCATATAAAAAGGTTTCTAAATTCAAGGACTCGACGGGGCCAACTGTTGACGAACCAGATCTGCGTCCGGAGACTGTATTGAGTGGAATGCATCTTGGCCCCTTCTATATGTTCCCGAAATCAATTACTGAGAAAATTGGATTCTTCGATGAGCAGTTACGCTCAGGAGGAGATTTTGACTTTGCAATAAGACTAGCGAGAGCAGGGAGGATTAAGTCTTCAGATGCTCTCTTGGGTTGGTACCTTGACGCCGGGTTGGGGGCAAGTACCAGGCCTAATTCCTTGCAGCCAACCGAGCGAACTGTCATCGAGTTGAGATACGGGATTTTCCACAAAATAGACCCCGCTTTGATTCCTAGTACATATCCATACTCAATTCCAAATTTGTTTTTCCAAGGAAAGGTTTTCCCGGTTGCGAATTTTTTTGAAAACTATTCTGACTACATGCAGGATTGCTTAATTAGAACTTATAATCAAAAAAATCGTGATACTAGTTTAGTTTTTCGCAAAATTTTGGAAAGACCACGCCGGTTCCTGAAACGTGTCCTAGGAATGTGAAATCAATTCTTCCTGGTCCGATTGAATGCCAAAGATCTTTCATATTGTAGAAATTGATATCGTCAATTACAAGAACAGCAAATGGGTTTACATAATCCAGGTTTAGAAGCTTTGGAATTAGATGGTATTCAAAGATGCCATCCTTGGGTGCATCGATGAAAATTAGGTCTGCATTTTCTAGCATCCTTCGGTGAGCTTCGAACGCAGTTGGATTGCCTAGATCTTCCACAACCCAGCTTAGGTTTCCATCAGAAAAATCTGAATTCGCGAGCAGTGTGTTTTCAATCAAATCCCATTCAAAAATATCAAAGCAAGTTACATTCAATCCATATTGCCTAAGCTATAGGGCAGACATTCCCGTAGCGCTTCCAATTTCTATTACTCGTTTTACTTTGCCCGCATGAGCTATGGCAGGTAGAATTTTGTAGTGCTCTCCAAGCATCCTGGTGGCATATTTCCTTTGTTCGTCTGTCTTACACCTTGCAACAAGATAGTCCGTATCTACTTGGCTGTATTTTTTTACTACTTCGGTATAAAACTCGGTCATATAGCAAATCGCTTCGGGGCTAAGTTTATCTATGTCTATTCCCCCAACAAGCGAATGTGGCTGAGGACCAGATTGACTGCGTGATGAGATTCGGAGAAGGCGCCTTTTAATTCTACGGAGAATAGAATTACTCTTACGCGCCATGAGGTTTACGCTACACCCTAATTGAATGAAATTGCCGCCTATTTCTAAAGAAGGCTTGATACAATCACAGTGTGACGTTGGCAGAGAAACCTTTCATTGTAGTTCCAGCCCGTCCTCCAGGGAATTCTTTTTCGCTCGCCATAATAATAGGTCTTGATATTTGTTCACTGGCTGCAGCCCTGCGGAGAATTCGCTTCGCAAAATTTTTTTTGTGATGGGTTAGCTATGCCAAACTCAAGTGGTAGATACGTTCTTGTGACTGGTGGCACCCAGGGTCTTGGTTCAAGAATTGTAAGCGAATTTAATGCGAGAGGTGTCGCATGTTTAGTTGTCGCTCGGTCAGCGGTATCGGTGGAATCACAAAATGCTCGGGTGCAGCCGCAAGTTCAGGAAAATAAGTTTTTTCAAGGTGACGTATGCGACATTGAATTTCTTAATTACTTATCCAAGGAAATAATTGAGTCTCAGACTCAACTTGTAGGTGTGGTGCACTGTGCGGCAGTGCTTGGTGAAATTGGAAGTATCGAGGATATTTCAATCGATTCCTGGTCTGAAACTATCAAAATCAATTTGACTGGAACCTTTAACGTTCTCAAGCTCTCGGTTTTGATCTTTAAAAGCCAAGGGTTTGGAAACTTTGTAGCTCTCAGTGGAGGTGGTGCAGCTGACCCTCGTCCAAGAATGCTCGCCTACGCAGCATCAAAGACTGCCGTCGTAAGGCTGGTTGAGTCAGTTGCAAGTGACAACGCTCAAACCGGTTTGACTTTTAATTGCGTTTCTCCAGGAGTATTACCTACGAGAATGAACCTGGAAGCACTTGAGAAAGGACTGGGTATTCTTTCAGCCGACTATTTAGCCAAAGTTGCCTCTGTATTCGCTGATCCAGAAGAAGCATCCCTGTCATTTAGGGAACCAGTAGAATTAATCGTGCGGTTAATTACAGGAGAATTTCCCAAAGTTACTGGCAAGCTGATTAGTGCAGTTTGGGACGAGTGGAGAAATCTAGCTGCGGTTATTGCAAAAAGCGATAGTCCTGAACTTTTCACCTTGAGGCGTATATCGCCATGAAGCTTCCCCAATGATTATTGGGAGTTAGCCAATTCAAAATTTTAACTTTCTAAACTTAGTTGGTACCCAGCTTTTTGTGCATCATTGTAAAACATTTGTACTGTGGCTCGTGAATACTCATCTAGATCGGTTCCAATAATGGAAAGCTTTTTCCAAAGATCTGGGGTCATTGTAATTATGTGGCAACCAAGGTTCTCGGCCTGAATCAGATTGAAAATCTCTCTAGGGCTTGCCCAGAGTACTTGTATATTGTTAGAAGTAGTTCTCTTGATTGCATGCTCAATATACTCACAAGGATCTTGCCCACTATCCGCTATCCGCCCAGCGAATATTGAAATTATTCCAAATGGTGTGCCTTCAAGAGCCTCTATGGAAGATTCAATTTGATGCTTTGTCATAATAGCGGTCACATTTACTGGAATTCCCTTTTTAGTTAGAGTAACCACCAAAGGTAAAGAACTCTCGCCTTTCGTATTTGTGATCGGTATTTTCACAATCACATTTTTCCCCAGCTGATTCAGTAGAACCGCTTGGGATTCCATCTCTGTGAAATCATCTGAGATGACCTCTAGTGAAACTGGGAGGGGGTGAGCAAGTCGCACAATTTCTCTTGCAAAGTTTAGGTAATTTTCTACTCCAGCTTGTCTCATTAAGGTTGGATTAGTAGTAAAGCCACTTACAAGCGCTTCCGATTTCAGTTCATCAACGCTCGAGAGATTCGCAGCATCTACATACATTTTAATTGCGAAGGACTTAATATTCTGCATACCCGAATGGTAGACTTTTAAAGTATGTTTTTCCATCTTCTAAGCGTTTTTGAATGGAATTAAATGAATAGAGACTATGTAGATTCATTTATTGATGAATCGGTACAAATCCTCCAGCTTATTGACAAACAAGAGATCTTGGATGTGCTTGAAGTTTTGCATCTGACGAAAAGGGATGGGGGCAGAATCTTTTTTTGTGGTTCAGGTGGTGGGGCAGGACATTCTTCTCATGCGGCAGCAGATTTTCGCAAAATAGCCGGAATAGAGTCTTACTCTGTTTCTGACAATATTTCTGAATTGACCGCGCGGATTAATGATGAAAGTTGGAATGACTCCTACAGCGGATGGCTTCAAGCATCACGATTGAATTCACGAGACTGTTTATTTGTTATCTCTGTGGGTGGTGGTGATTCAGAGAGAAATATCAGCGGGAACTTGGTGTCTGCCATGGATTTAGCGTCACAGGTGGGATCAAAGATTGTCGGCATTGTTGGACGAGATGGAGGAGAATTAAAGAAAAAGGCAAATGCCTGCATCCTAATTCCATCAATAAACCCAGCAAATGTGACCACTCAAGTTGAAGGATTTCAAGCACTAATGTGGCACCTGCTGGTTTGTCATCCAAATTTAGAAGGAGCTACACCAAAGTGGGAGTCAACGATTTGAAGAACGTTCTGGTCACAGGTGGTGCTGGTTTCATAGGTTCTAATCTGGTGAAGGAATTGCTAAAGAGAAACCATAAAGTAACAGTTGTTGATAACTTGAGTACGGGGGACTTGAAGAATTTAAAGAACTTGGAAATCTCCTTTGTTAAAGGCGACGTCCTGGATGATGGTCTCAAATTGACCCATTTATTTAGGGGGATGGATGAGGTCTACCATCTAGCCGCTAATGCTGACGTTCGAGACGGATGGAAGCATCCAAGGACTGATTTTGAACAAAATACCCTGGCAACAGTGAAGGTTCTTGAGGCCTGTGCAGAATCGGGAGTCCCACATTTAGTTTTTAGTTCTACAGGTTCTGTGTATGGAGAAGCACTAGAAATTCCAACTTCCGAGAAAGCTTTACCCCCTGGTCAGACCAGTTTGTACGGTGCTTCTAAGTTTGCCGCTGAAGGTTTCATTCAAGCTTACGCGGAAGCAAATAAATTGACTGCAACTATTCTCAGATTCGTTTCAGTATTAGGCCCAAATTACTCTCACGGTCATGTCATCGATTTCGTGCGAAAACTCTTACGGGATCCCACACTTCTAGAAGTTCTAGGTAATGGAGCGCAGAAGAAGTCCTATATGCACGTCTCTGATTGTGTTCGTGGCGTGATAGATGTGAGAGGGACCGGAAAGTGTGAAGTTTTTAACTTAGGATTCAACGGTTACTGTGAAATCAACGATTCCATTAAATGGATTACAGAAACTCTAGGTGTTTCGCCTTCCCTCAGCTATTCAGGTGGGGACAGGGGATGGGTAGGTGACAATCCGTTTATTTGGCTGGATACTGCAAAAGCTTCTCAGCACGGTTGGGAACCTAAATTCACAATCCAAGAATCAATCATCGAAACCACTTCATGGCTTAGACAAAATTTGGTTAGCAAATGAATCCCTCCTCTCTACGCGTAGGCATAGTTGGCCTTGGACTTATCGGTCGGAAGCGACTTGTAGCACTCCCCAGCGAATGCGTACTCGTGGGAGTGCATGATTCAAAGCATGAAGTGGCAGAGGAAGTAGCTGCAGCATTTTCGGTACCCAACTTTTCAATAATGTCCGAACTCTTGGACTCAATTGGTCCGGGTGGTTTGGCAATAATTGCCACACCTCACAATTTCTTGTTTAGCATTGCAGAAAATGCGCTGATGAAAAATATAAATGTCTTTATTGAAAAGCCAGGCTCTATGAATGCGACTCAATTAGAAAAACTTTTGACTCTTGCGACTGAAAGAAATTGCCTAATACGAATCGGATATAACCATAGGTTTCACCCTGGAGTTTTGAAAGCTAAGTCGATAGTCTCTTCGAATCAATTTGGGGCTGTGCAATTTATTCGCGCTCGTTATGGGCATGGTGGCAGAAAGGGATATGAACTTGAGTGGAGAGCGGACCGTATCTTGTCGGGTGGCGGTGAATTAATTGATCAAGGTTCTCACTTAATTGATCTGGCACACTATTTTGCGGGAGACATGATTCTCGAGTTTTCCGACACCCCAACACTTTATTGGGATATAGCTGTGGAGGATAATGCAATTCTATATGGAACCTTCACTAAGGGTGGGAAATTTCTTCTGCACGCTTCATGGACCGAATGGAAAAACATTTTCAGTTTTGAAATTTTTATGAAAACAGCGAAAATAGAATTGTCGGGATTAGGTGGGAGTTATGGGCAGGAGACTTTCACTCTGTACGAAATGCCCGACGGGCTTGGCATACCGATAACTTCTACAGAGATATTTGATTCTCCAGACTTGTCCTGGGGGATGGAAATGCAAGATACCTACAATGAATGGGTGTTAGGCACCGGACAAGGCGCTTCAGGGAACGACGCCCTAAAGGTCCTTCAAATAATTGGACAGGCTTATATAAGATGATTATCGCTAGGGCGCCGTTGAGAATTACTCTAGGTGGTGGAGGCACAGATCTTCCAACTTACTATGAGGAAAATAATGGTGGGTTTCTTGTCGCAGCAGCAATAAATAAACATGTTTATGTAAGTGCACACGAGAATTTTGAGAACGAATACCTCCTGAAATATTCAAGTATTGAGAAGGTCACGAAAGTAAACCAGATTGTGCATCCCATAATTCGTGAAGCACTCAAAATCCTAGATTTACCTCCTGGTATTGAAATTTCATCCCTTGCAGATATCCCCGCAGGGACAGGATTAGGAAGTTCTGGAACTTTTACTGTAAGTCTTTTAAAATCATTGTCCACCTATAGTTCTATCTCTCTCGACAATTCAGAAATCGCTCAACTTGCATGCAAGATTGAAATCGATCTGCTGAAAAATCCGGTTGGGAAACAAGACCAGTACATCTCTGCCATGGGAGGAGTTAGAGCCCTTGAGTTCCTACCAAACGGAGAAGTTATTTGCCAAGAACTTCAACTTTCTTCTCAGATTCGATTAATGTTAGAAAGAAATCTGCTCCTTTTCTTTACGGGCATTAGGAGATCTGCTACCCAGGAACTTTCTGCACTAGAAAATTCAGACAGAATGTTAACCCAAGATGTAATTGCAAATTTAGATGCAGTGAAACAGGCGGGAATGGATGCTGCGGAAGCTCTAGCTTTGGGAAACCTTCTTGATTATGCAGCAATGTTAACGAATCAATGGCACTTGAAACTGCTTAGATCCAAGACCCCTATCAATTTGAAGGTCAATGAATGGATTCAAGCCGGACTTGAAGCTGGTGCTATTGGGGGTAAACTTGTAGGCGCTGGCGGTGGTGGATTCCTCTTGTTCTACGCAGCGGAGCAGAAAGAACTTCGAAGTCGAATGTCTGAATTAGGTTTGCGTGAGGTGCCCTTTACATTCGATAGCGAAGGGGTTGCCTTGATTTCATGAATGTCCTCCCAGTTGTAATCCTTGCTGGTGGCTTAGGAACAAGACTTCTTCCTGCCACAGAGATAACTCCAAAGGTTTTGATTCCAATTTTGGGTAAACCGTTTCTTGCCTGGAAACTTGAAGGGTTAGTGAGGCAAGGTGTAGATGAGATTTATCTGCTTCTGGGATCTGGCTCAGAACAAGTGAGAGATTTTCTTGACAGCTACATAACGCCGCTGCGAGTTCATGTCTTCACTGACGGTGAGCAGCTGTTGGGAACAGCCGGAGCAATTCGCAAGAATATAGATAATCTCCCAGAAGCATTCATCTTGACTTTTGGCGACAACTTGCTTGATTTCAGCTTAAGCGACCTATCAGAAATGTACTTGCGTGAAAAGAAATCAATCATGGTCTGTACTACCTACAGAGAGCCTGAGCAGAATTTCAATGTGCGAATTTCAGGAAGTTTTGTAGATAAATATGAAAAGTACGACAACTCAGATTGTATTTTCATGGATTATGGGTATTCCGTATTTGAATTAAATGTATTTGAAAAATTAGAACTCGCACAACCTCATGACCTTGAGAAAATCCTTCAGGATCTCATTTTCCATCAGAGATTAATCGCCATGACTACAGATTTAGAGTATTTTGAAATTGGCACACCTGCTGGGCTTCAAAGAACTAAATCTTGGTTGAATCGATGTAATCAGTAATCAATCGCCGTACTTCTGTAAAATTTGCGGCAATATGGTTTGGAACAACTTCGCTGTTGATCTCGGTTTTGTTAATATCTGCCCGGTTCAATAGAATTGTTTTTATCCCAACCGCAGCACCCGCAGCGACATCCGTAAGGCGATCCCCAACAATCCATGAGTCTTTAGCTTCAATAGCCGTTTTCCCAATTGCGGTAAGCAGAAGACCTGGTTTTGGTTTCCTGCAATTGCAAAAGTCTTGGTTGTCATGGTAGCAAATTAGAAATTTAGAGACAGTTGGGATACTTATCTCAATAACTCGATTAATACTCTCTACGTTTCCAGTCGTATTCAATCCCCGTGAGATATCTGGTTGATTTGTAACTACGACGATTTCGTAACCCATATTGCGCAGCTTTGGAATCTCAACAATGGCGTCTTCATAAATTGTTAATTCTCCGATATTCCTCGGGGCTCTACCATCGGCAACAAGGTGATTGATGACACCATCACGATCTAGAAATAAGAATTTCTTCATAGATCATCATCTCCATCAGTATTTTCTACTATTAATTACGATTAACCTCAAGTCTGAGAATTAATACAATTGTTGTGGACTGATTATTTACCAGAATCATACCCTGCTCATTGATTCTTATGTTCATGTTGTTCTAATTGGGGCTCAAAGTGCAGGCTCTACCTGATAAAAGTATCCGTTTTTAGCCGCTTCCAAAAAAGTAAAAATTTCCCTTTTAAGCGCACATTCGTTCTCGACTAAAGTAGTAAAGTAACGACATAGGGTACGGATAAAATTCAGTATGGCGCGAAGGAATACTTAGAACGGGGTGAAATTTTGGCCACAGTACTTGTCTTGGGGTCATCGGGTCAGGTTGGTGCATATTTATCCAAATTTCTTTCCTCTACAGGGCATGCGGTGATCGACTTCGATTTGGCATCCAGTGAACAGGAAGATTTGAGAATCGCAGGTAACCCTTTACTCCGCGAGGCAGTTCAAAAATCTGATTTTATCTTTTTCTTAGCTTTTGACGTTGGAGGTTCGCATTACCTAGAGAAATACCAGGATACCCTCGAATTCATTTCAAATAACATAAAAATAATGTCCAATACATTTGATTGCATTTCTGAATTCGGTAAATCGTTCCTCTTCGCCAGCAGCCAAATGTCAAATATGTCTCAATCGTCATACGGTCTGCTTAAGGCAGTCGGGGAAAAGTACTCACATGCGCTTGGTGGGAAAGTAGTTAAGTTTTGGAATGTATACGGGATTGAGAGCAATCCTCAAAAGTTCCATGTCATTAGTGATTTCATTGAAATGGCTAGAAGTAAAGGTAAAATCACAATGAGAACTTCCGGGGTAGAAACTAGAGATTTCCTATATGCTGATGATTGCTGCGCAGGTTTGCTTGCGATTATGAATAACTACCAGGAGCTTGATGCAACTGAAATTCATTTAGCCAATAATTCTTGGACGAGTGTGCTGGAAGTGGCAGAGATCATCTCAAGTCACTACAAAGTCGACATATTTCCTGGGAAAAGTAACGATTCGATTCAAGCAGGGATTAAGAATTCTCCAAACCAAGAGTTTTCAAAGTACTGGTCTCCTCAAGTATCAATTCAAGAGGGCATCAACCGCATAATTCAAGACTTAGAGAGTTCATCGTAAATCCAGTTATACGTCGTTGTCAGCCCTTCATGCAATTTGACACCTGGTTCCCAATCAAACAACTCCTTGATGAGGGTGTTATCTGAATTACGACCTCTAACACCTAAGGGGGCAGCAAGATTGTAATTTCGCTTGACCTTGATGCTAGCGATATCTTCAATAATTTCAACTAGCTGGTTAATAGTAACCATCTCACTCGAACCTAAATTTAGAGGATCTCTGAACTCTGAACCCATCAAAAGCTTAATGCCTTTAATTGTGTCGTCTATGTAAGTGAAGGAGCGAGACTGCTCTCCATCTCCCCAAATTTCAATCTCATGCTTGCCAGAAAGCTTTGCTAGTGCAATTTTTCTGGAGATAGCAGCAGGTGCCTTTTCCCTACCACCTTGAAAAGTTCCATGGGGGCCATAAACGTTGTGAAACCTTGCAATGCGAGTTTCAATTCCGAAATCCTCATAGAAATGGCGAGCCATTCTCTCGCTGAAGAGTTTTTCCCAACCGTATCCATCTTCAGGGTCAGCGGGGTAAGCATCAGATTCTCTCAGTCCTAGATTATTGGAGTCTTTTTGCAGCATTTGATTGTAAACACAAGCAGACGAAGCGTAAAAGTATTCTCGCACTTGATACCTGCGGGCGCTATCCAAGAGATTTGTGTTGATTGAGACTGACATCATGCATAGTGCTTTGTTGTTCTCAATGAACCCCATCCCACCCATATCGGCTGCGAGATTATAGATAACATCCACTCCTTCGACTAGCTGGTCTGTAATCCTGTTGTCACGCAAATCCGCAACAATTCCAGGAGTGCCTTCGAATGTCTGATACCACTCTGACAATGGTTTTATGTCAACTGAAATAACTTGATTATTGAGATCATTAAGAAGCTCTTTCACCAGCCACCCACCGATGAAACCACCAGCACCAGCAACTAGTAATTTCCTCTTTGTCACTTTATGCGTCTTCCTTCTTCTATTTTCTGTCTAAACTGATGCATGAACGCTATGGCATCCACGCGTTAGTACCTGATTGTTTTAGACAATTTCCCTAGCGTGATAATACATCTTTCCATCTAGGACTGAGCATTCTGTTCTGATTTTCCACTAATTTCTTGGGGATTTGACAGCCCACACAGGAATTTACACAAGATTATCCATGAATTGTGTAGCCTATTGCGAAATTCTACGGACGAATTCAGAAGATAACGTTACTGGCTTTCACACGACATAGGATTCGATTGGAAATTTGGATTTCTATTTGCCTGGGAAGGAAATTTTCCAAATAGTTTGAAACCTGCGCATTAACATGAGGTAGAATCACTATATGTCCTTGGCTTCTAAAACCTATGTAGTGATGCCTGCTTACAACGCTGCGGCAACGCTTGAAAAGACTTTTCTAGATTTGCCTTTAGAATTTAGAAAAAACGTAATTCTTGTTGATGATTTTTCAACGGATGACACTGTAATTATCGCTCAAAACCTGGGATTAATCGTAGTTACACATGATAAGAATATGGGTTATGGTGCAAACCAAAAAACCTGCTATGCGGAGGCACTAAAAGCAGGGGCGGAAATCGTGGTTATGCTACACCCGGATTTTCAATACGACGCAAGAGTAACCAGAATATTGGCAGAACTTATTGAACTAGGCAACTGTGACGTCGTCCTTGGGAATAGAATCCGAAGTAGATCAGAGGCGCTAAATGGTAAAATGCCACATTGGAAGTACTTCCTAAACCGAACCTCTACATTCTTTGAGAACTTTATTCTTGGCCAAGGCTTAGGTGATTTTCATTCAGGTTTGCGAGCCTATTCCAGAAAAGTTTTAACGACCATTCCGTATGAGCTCAACAGCGATGATTTTGCATTTGATCAGGAGTTTTTGGTACAGGCGGTTAGTTTTGGTTTTAAAATTGGAGATATCCCAGTCCCAGTTAGATACTTTGAAGAGGCGTCAAGTATCAACTTTCGTCGTAGTTTGACCTACGGTCAAGGGGCACTTTCTGCAATATTCTTTTACTTTTTACATCGGTTGAAGTTGCGCAACGACCCTAGATTTATTCCTAAGACGGGGGATGCGAATGTATAAATATTCAAAACTGTTAACCATTGTGCTAGGAATTTTGGGTCTTTTTCTCTACAGTTTTTTTGGGTGGAGGTCACTCGACGCAAATATAAGTGCTGACGATGCAGGATTTATATTCGGAATTACAGGCGGATCACCAGTAACTTGGTTTCATTCAATGCTTGCTTATGTTCCTGGAAGAAATTTGCACATATTTTGGCAGGCAATACTTTTTAATGTTACAGGTGGTTCCATGGGAGATTTGCGGAATTACCATCTGTTTCAGGCGATTTTCTTTGGTGTCGTTGGGTTGTTGGTATTGCTCGTATTGAAGAGGGGTGGAACTTCTAGGTTAATTTCCTTGTATTGTGGGTTGCTTGCTTTAGTTTTTCCTCTTTTTTCTTCCATTCTGTTATGGGCAAACTCTCTACCTCAGCATATTATTTCTTCGCTTCTATTTCTCGTTGGAGTTTACTTAGTCCTACCTCGCGAGGAAACCTCCTCCGATAGAAAACTAATACTCAATGCTGGTTTGGCCTGGCTCGCATTGACTTTAAGCATGTTTACGTACGACCAAAGTGCTGCGGCAACAGGTGTGCTCACACTTGTATTAATCGCAAAGTCTGTATTCAAAAGCAAGGCTCAATGGATTCCTGTTCGAACTTCATTTTTTCTGACCACAATATTGGGGTTTAGTCTCGTTGCCTATATTTATGTTTTTTTCTTGGGCCGAGGTACGGGGGACAACTTAACCTTCGGTTCAAAGACGCTGGGTCGTTTATTTGAAAACTTGATGATCCCTACCAAGGTAATGAGCAAATTTTCAGGAGGCTCAGCATCGGGAAGGTCATATTTCCATTTCGAACCTTATGTAATTCTTTGGATTTTGTTTGTGCTGATTTCTCTAGCAATTCTCATCTTGGCAAGGGTATTACTCTCTAATGATGTTATGCCTGCCAAGGTTGGAGTAAAGTCCATAGCTTTAAGTGGATTGTTTCTTGTTCTTGCTTTTGCAGCTTATATCCCTTCTGCGATTTGGTATGTCGCACCTCGTCATCTTTACTTCCCTGCACTACTTTCTTTCATCTCAGCGGGCTTCCTTATCCAATACATCACTTTGCGGATTCCAGTTAAGTCCCCAATACGAGGCTTCTCTGGCTTGATAGCACTATTTATTTTTTTAGGGTCAGCATTCGGTTTCAATGGGCAGCTCGACACGTGGATGGATCGAGACTCGTATAGAGAGAATTTCTATCGGGCTCTTGAGCCGGCTTTAGTAAGTCAGGAGATGGATTGTGTCGTAGTAAGTAGGGTTCTCAATAATTCAGATACCTACCTTTACTCTGAATCTTTAAATCTTGCAATGGGTTACTACAATGGCGCTTCCATTGGGGAATCGAAGGATTGCGCTTCTGTGCCAGCGGAACGGGAGGATCATGTTTTTTCCTGCACAGAAAGCAACCGAGAGAATTGGGCCGAGTTGGTTTCATACTCATTCGATCAAAGCTCTAAAAACTTTAAATTCAATTTTAAAGAAGTCTGTTTACCCAGCTAAAGACTAATCTAGTAGGACTTTCCCGCTAGGAGTGGATAACTGGACGGCCACAATTCCAGACTCATTTTCGTTTTCCGATGGATCGATCCATTCGATACTAATTTCTCCAAGAGAGGTTAAAATTTCATTTTTGAACCATGAATCCGACAGTTGGTCTTGGTCAGCGATCACAATTTTCTCAATCTCAGCAATTGGTGCACCGTCTTGGGATGGGTGGTCCGAAGATAACCATTGAATAAAAAATGGAAATTCTCGGGTTTCCGCAATTTCCTTGACTCCGATTTGCTTCCACTTTAAATCCGTCCCATCTGGTCTGGTTCGGTGACCTTCGATTGCGTCGCGACCAAATTTGCTTGCGATTGGTTCAATATCTTCCGTACTGAAAACCCAGGTAAACCATCCCCCGCCCTCCTTAGCCTTCTTAGATACGGCTTGTCCCCAAGGAGTGTTTTCTGTTGCGGGGTGATCAAGTGGGCAAACGACTTCTATATATTGGCCATTTTTCAGTGAAACCGTGAAGTTGCGGGTGCCAAAGCGTGGATGAATTCCTCCATCGACAAACGTGCAGCCTAGTCGTGAGCCTAAACGTTGCACTGTGTCAGCTAATTGGTCATGAGAGGTCACATAGGAGACATGGTCTAAGCGCATAGGTGAATTCTGCCCCATTAAGATCGATGGTCATTACCACCTTCAAGCCAAGGTCGAGAGTCCGGGAATCTAAATCTTGTGGAGGGTTCTCTCGAAATATCTTATGGTCTCAGCCAGGCCCTCTTGGAGGTTGATTTTTGGTACCCAATTGAGCAAATCTTTAGCAAGGCTGATATCCGGTTTTCTCTGCTTGGGGTCGTCCTCAGGGAGTGGGAAGAATTCCAATTTACTTTTTGATTGCGTGAGTTCTAAAACTTGGGTTGCTAGCTGGCTAATGGTGAATTCCTCTGGATTTCCAATATTAATTGGGCCTGTAATTTCATCTGGCGACTCCATAAGAGAAACTAGGCCGAGGATTAGGTCATCTACATAGCAAAAACTTCTGGTTTGATTCCCGTCACCATAAATTGAGATTGTGCTGCCCTGTAATGCCTGAACAATAAAATTACTCACAACTCGACCATCTTGCGGATGCATATTCGGCCCGTATGTATTAAAGATTCGTGCGACCTTGATTCGTACCTTATTTTGGCGGTGATAATCAAAAAACAATGTTTCCGCGCATCGCTTTCCTTCATCGTAACAACTTCGCGCGCCAATCGGATTCACTCGACCCCAATAGTCTTCCTTTTGCGGGTGCACTTCCGGATCTCCATAAACCTCTGATGTTGACGCTTGTAGAATTTTGGCACCGGTTCGTTTTGCGAGTCCAAGCATATTAATAGCCCCGTGCACACTCGTTTTTGTAGTTTGGACTGGATCACTTTGGTAGTGGACTGGGGAAGCAGGGCATGCCAAATTGTAAATTTCATCTACTTCTATGTAGAGTGGGAAAGTGACATCATGCCTTAAGAGTTCAAAGTTACGATGGTCAAGAAGTGGCAAAATATTTTGCTTACTTCCTGTGTAAAAATTGTCTAAACAAACCACCTCATGGCCTTGATCCAAAAGCCTCGCAGTTAGATGGCTGCCAAGGAAACCAGCACCACCAGTAACTAAGATTCTTTTCACGGCGAATTCCTAACTCTAAGGATTTGTTCTTTTGAGGTGCATTGGGTTATTGTAACTTGAATGTCAGGTGATTCCATTTTGATATTCAAAATCTACGGCTTCGCTAATTGGCACATCAGCGCTTCGCAAGTAACAAGCAGAGCAGAATTGCGTACGAGGTTTTCTCGGGCTTCCATAATGGCATTGATTTTGTTGATGGTTGAGTGTGAAGGCGAGTTAGCCGCATAGATTTCTAACTGCTCGCGCATATCGGTATTGATCATTGAATCCGTGTTGTCTGATTGCACCATCATCACATCTCGGTAGAAAGTCGCGATATCAAGAAGTGCGCCATCAATGGAATCGCGAACCATCCGGGTGGAACGTGACTTCTGTTCTTTCTCAAGTTCTTTAACAGCCTTGGCTCCGCCGGTTGCCATTCCACGGCCGGTAGCGCCTTTTCCGTAAGCCTCTTGAAGTTTCTCGACTTCTTTTTCATCACGCTCTTCGGACGATGCGTTCGCTTGGGTAGTAGCAAGGTCGACGAGAGTTTGCGCGGCTTGAAATGCTGCGGCAAGGGAACCTAGTTGTAATGGTAGTTGCATAATCACTCTGCGATTGCTTCGTACTGATTCATTTGTTGCTAAATACTTTGCCCGGCCAATATGGCCTTGACTTACTCGTGCTGCAAAATCTGCCATGCCAGGTGCGATGTGATCGCGGTTGATAAGAACTTTGGTAACAGCCTCAAGACTCGGTGTGCGCAGTTGTAGGTGGCGACAACGTGAACGAATTGTTGGCAATACATCATGAAGCGTTGGCGCACAGAGTAACCAAACAGTTCTTGTCCCTGGTTCTTCAATTGCTTTAAGAAGCGCGTTAGCTGCTGATTCAGTAAGACGATCAGCATCTTCCATCACAACAACGCGCCATCCGCCCATTGATGGTGCCCATGCAACACGGGTGAGAAGTTCGCGGACCTCTTCTACTTTGATTGAAAGCTCTTCAGTGCGAATGATCTCAACATCGGGATGGCCGTGTGTTTTTGCTGAATTACAGTCGTTGCAGGTGCCACAGCCATTGTTAGGGCAGATTAGTGCTTGAGCAAAAGCAACTGCAGCTGATGATCGCCCTGATCCTGGTGGGCCTGTAAAGACCCAGGCATGCGTCATTTCTTGTGATTCTTCGCCTGTGCGAGAAGCCGCTACCGCACCTTGCAAGATTTCAATAATGTGTTCTTGGCCGACAAGGTCATCAAAGACTGAAGTCATTTACTTCTTTTTCTTCTTCGTAGTCGCTGACTTGCTTGCCTTTGCAGCTCTTGTAACTGTTGTCGTCACAGCGTGTGTTGCAATACGAATTGGCTTAAGAAACTTATTCTGCTGTGGTCCTTCTGCATTGCGTTTGAGCGCTGGAAGCTCAGCAACGCGAGCAATGATTTGTGTGTGAATCTCCTCCACTGATTGTGTGCCATCAACTACAAAGTAACGCTCTGGATCCATCATTGCGATTTGTAGGAATTCTTGGCGTACGCGTTCGTGGAATTCTATTGGTTCTGCTTCTAGTCGATCGCGTGATTGCAGTCGACTTAATCCCACTTCTGCAGGGACATCGATAAGGATTGTAAGGGTTGGATACAAACTCTCCGTTGCCCACCTTGAAATACGTGCAACCTCTGATGGATTAAGTACTCGTCCTGCTCCTTGGTAGGCAGCAGATGAATCGAAGTAGCGATCAGAGATAACTACTTTGCCCTCTGCTAGTCCTGGGCGAATCACAGAGAAAACATGGTGCGCACGATCTGCTGCATAGAGAAGTGCTTCAGCCCTTGGTGATATCGCTCCTGTCTCGTGTCCGAGGAGAATCTTGCGTAGATCTTTTCCAAGATCAGTCCCACCTGGTTCGCGAGAGAGAACGACGCTCTCACCTTCTTGCTCTAACCATTTTTGTAACAACTTTGATTGTGTTGATTTACCTGTGCCTTCTCCGCCTTCAAATGCGATAAAGATTCCTTGTGTGGGAGCCCCTGTGATGCTACCTAGCTCACCTTGCATCGCTGCCAGGATGTCAGACCATAGAGAGACTGTGGGGCGATCTTTCATCTGGTGATAGGAGATAGAACCAATCAGAGCTGCAATCAAACCTGCAAGGAGCATGGTGATCTGTGCTCCGTTGTAATCGAGTGCAATGTTTTGAAATTCGTAACGGTGCTCACCGATAGTGGCAGCAATAATGGGTGCAATTGCTAAGACTGCAACCAGAGTAATGCGGATCAGTGATTGCACGAAGGCGAAGGTGCGCCCGCGGACATCATCATGAACTTCCATGCCAAGCATGGTGAAGCCTGTAACCCAGGTGATGCCGCTGAAGGCTCCAAGGATGATCACGATAAAG
>Ga0114967_10000598_pt1 | contig 31063 bp, 29 predicted proteins | sample M_130628_MF_Meta_FD_92639 | JGI IMG/M metagenome (GOLD analysis project Ga0114967, IMG submission 92639) | Freshwater microbial communities from Lake Montjoie, Canada to study carbon cycling - M_130628_MF_MetaG | ecosystem: Environmental > Aquatic > Freshwater > Lake | place: Lake Montjoie...
CGGCGAAATCTTCAAAACCCAGTGTCTCGCGCACCGGTGCATCGTCCACAAAGCGCACGTTTTTTTCGCGCAGCGTGTTCATGGTGGTTTGAATGTCATCCACCGCAAACGCGATGTGATGCAGGCCTTCGCCGCGCTTCTTGAGGAAATCCGCGATCACGCCGGTGTCGCCGGTGGGCGCCATCACCTCGAAGTCCACCTTGCCCACGCGACACATGCGGTAATGCATGGCGTAGCGCGGCACTTCAATCAGCTCACCAACGCTGGCATTAAAAAGATGCTCGAACAGCGCGGTGGCCTGCGCCAAATCGCGCACGGCGATGCCCACTTCGGTAATGCGGCGAATGTCCATGACGCGTCCTTACACCACGCCGCGCGAACGCAGGCCCGCGATGTCGTCCTGAGAGAAACCCAGTTCCTGCAGGATTTCATCCGTGTGCTCGCCAAGCATTGGCGCGCGGCGGCGAAATTGGCCGGGAGATTCCGACAGATCGACAGGCGTGGTCGCGATCGGCGCAGCGGCCGCGAGGCCCGGATAGTCCACGTTGCTGAGAAAACCAGCGGCCCGAATGTGCTCGTCTTCCAAGGCCTGCTGCGGCGAATACAGCGGCGCGGCGGGAATGGCCACGCGCTCCAACTCGGCCAGCGCCTCGGCGGTGGTGCGGGCGCCGGTCCACTCGTTCATGCGGGCAGAGATCTCTTCGCCGTGCGCGGCCCGCGATTCATCGCTCTCAAAACGCGGATCGCTCAGCCAGTGCGCTTCGCCCATCAACCGCGCCCAGCGCTTGAACATGGGATTGCCCAGGGCATACGCCACCACCCAGCCGTCCGAGGTGCGGAACATGTCCGACGGCGCGCCCACATAGCCGCGATTCAGCGTGGCGATGCGATTGGCTTGCGACACCTGTTGTTCCACCAGCGCCGCGTTGTGGAAGGTGAGCGCGGTGCGCAACAGCGCGCCTTCCACTTTCTGGCCTTGGCCGGTTTGCTGACGATTCATCAGTGCGGCAAGCGTGCCGAAGGCAGCGAGTGAGGCGCTGCCGTAATCCACCCAGGTCACCGCTGCCCGCAAGGGTTGTTCCGGCGTGCCGGTGAGAAAGGCCGAGCCGCACATCGCCTGCCCGATCCCGTCAAAGCCGTGCTTGTGGCTCCAGGGTCCGCCGGCGCCGAAAGCGCTCACGGTGGTGAGGATGATGTCGGGTTTGATTTTGCGCAGGCTCTCGAGATCCAGCCCCAGACTGCGCAGCACATCCGGCGGCAGATTGGCGATTACGACGTCGGCGGTTTGCACCAGCTTCGCCACGATCTCCCGGCCTTCCGGCGATGTCGGATCCAGCGTCATCCCGCGCTTGTTGCGATTACACGGCAGATACAGCGCGCCGGTGCCGTCTTGCCCCACCGGCATCAGCCAGCGGTCTTCGCCGCCCGAGAGGCGCTCGATGCGAATGACGTCGGCCCCCAAATCTGCCAGCAGCGCCGCGCAGTAAGGGCCCGCGATGTAGCGCCCGAAGTCGAGTACGCGAATGCCGGCCAATACCTCGTTCATGGTGATCTTCCTCACAGCTTGGGAGACGCCGCGCACGCGACTATGCGAGCGATGATAACAGCGCACCACCGCACTCGACTGCCGGGGGAACGGGCTGCATCATCCCGCCTTCACGCCCCTCTTCAAGGACAGCCCGATGAGCCCTTTCAGCGAACTCCTCACCCGCACGATTACCGACGTCGCACCGCTCATCGCCAAGCGCGAAGTCTCGCCGGTGGAGCTCTTCGAGGCGCAGCTGGAACGCATCGCCGCGCATGACGCGAGCTTGCACAGCTATCTGCTGCTCACCGCCGAACTGGGCCGCGCGCAGGCGCTGGCGGCCGAGCGTGAAATCGCCGCCGGCGACTACCGCGGGCCGCTGCACGGCATTCCGCTGGGGCTGAAAGATCTGATCTGCACCAATGGCATTCCGACCACCTGCGCGTCCCCCATCCTGCGCGATTTCAAGCCGCTGCTGGATGCGGCGATCGTCGAGAAACTCTATGCCGCCGGCGCGCTCTGCACCGGCAAGCTCAACCTCACCGAGTTCGCGCTCTACGGCTATCACCCGGAGTTCGACTATCCGCGCAATCCGTGGAATACCGACTACTGGGCCGGCGTGTCGTCGAGCGGTTCCGGCGTGGCGGTGGCCGCGTCCTTATGCTTTGGCGCGATTGGCACCGACACCGGCGGTTCGATTCGCTTTCCGTCCGCCGCCTGCGGCGTGGTGGGTTTGAAGCCGACCTTCGGCAAGGTGTCACGTCACGGGATTTTTCCGCTGGCCGACACCCTCGATCACATCGGCCCCATGACCCGCAGCGTGGCCGACTGCGCGCTGATGCTCGCGGCGTTGGAAGGCCGCGATGAGCGCGACCCCTCCACCCGCAGCGATCCCGCGGTGGATTATCTGGCGGAAATCGCGCGCGGGGCTGAGGGGATTCGCATAGGCATCGACCGCGACTACTGCACCGAAGACACCGACGCGGAAATGCGCGAAGCCTGCTTCCGCGCCTGCTACATCCTGCATGTGCAGAAGATGATCGTGCAGGACGTGAGCCTGCCCGGCATCACCGACGTCGCCGCGCACTGGCAGGACACCTGCGCGGTGGACGCCCTGCTCCGCCATCGCGAGTGGTTCCCCGCGCGCGCCGCAGACTATGGCCCGGTGTTTCGCGCGCTGCTGGAATACGGGTTAACGGTGACGGCCGAAGACTACGCGCGCGGGCAGAAGCTGCGCCAGTTCACCATGGCGCTGTTCGACAAAGCCTTCCGCGAAGTGGATGTCATCGTCTGCCCCGCGGCGCCGTCACCGGCCATGCCACAAAGCCAGTTTCCGCCGCAGCAGGTGGCGCCGCCCGAGGCCGTCGCGCCACTGGTGCGCTATTCCGCGCCCACCAACTTCAGCGGTCATCCCTCGCTCACGGTGCCCAACGGCTTTACTGCCGACGGCCTGCCCACCGCGATGCAGTTCATCGGACGCCACGGCGAGGAGGCGACGCTGTTTCGCGTGGCCGCCGCCTATGAGCAGGCAACCGGCTGGCACAAGCGGCGGCCGCCGCTGGCGACGTAAGGACGCCGCCGCCGGCGCCTGTCGTTAACTCCGCGGCCGCGGCGGATTGCGCGGAATATCGCGAAACGGCCCGGCATCGGTGCGCGGTTCGCGTGGCAGATCGAGCACGCGCTCACCGATGATGTTGCGCTGGATCTCGTCCGTACCGCCGGCAATCGACGTCGCCGGCACCGACAGCAGAATCTCGGCAATCATGCCGTTCTCGGGCGAATCATTGCCCGCCAGCATTGCATCCGCACCGCTGATTAGCGCATGCACTTCGGCACAGGCGCGCGCCACGTGGCTCGCCACCAGTTTGCCGAGCGATCCTTCCGGCCCCTCCGGCTTGCCGCTCTGCTTGGCGTGGCGCGCCCGCTGCGCGAGCCATTCCGAAGCGTGCGAAAGCATCAGCAGTTTGGCGACTTCCTGACGCACCGCCGGATCGGCGATGCGGCCGGTGCCAAGCGCGCGCGGCAGCACCAAATCGACGCGACCCGCGCGCTGCGGATACCAGCGATAGGGCTCCATCACGGTCTCGATTTCGGCGCGCTCTTCGTCGTAGATCCGGCCGGCGTGCGGCGAGCCCTGCCCCCAGCGGCGCAGCGCGTCGGCATTGCGACGCTCGTGGGCGAGCGTGGTCATCGCCACTTTCCAGCCATCGCCGATGTTGGCGACCTGATTCTCGGCCGGCACCACGGCGTTGGTGAGAAACACCTCGTTGAACGAGGCGTAGCCGTTCATCTGCTTCAAGGGCCGCACTTCCACGCCGGGCTGATGCATGTCGACTACGAAGAAACTCAAGCCCTGATGTTTCGGCGCGTCCCAGTCGGTGCGCGCGAGCAACAGCCCCCAGTGGGCGTGATGCGCGCTGGTGGTCCACAGCTTCTGGCCGTTTACGATCCACCGCGTACCGTCGAACTCGGCGCGGGTGGTGCCGCCGGCGAGATCCGAGCCGCTGCCCGGCTCGCTGAACAGCTGACACCAGGTGTCTTCGCCGGTGAGGATGCGCGGCAGGAAGCGGCGCCGGTGGTCGTCCGTGCCGTGTTCGAGCAGGGTCGCGGCAGCGAGCAGGCGGATGCCGGCACGCGCCACGCCCACCGCGCCGATGGCCTCGAATTCGGCTTCGATGGCCGGCAGCAGCGCCATCGGCAGGCCGCGACCGTGCCATTCGCTGGGCCAGTGCGGCATGCCCCAGCCGCTGTCGACCAGCAGCTGGCGCCATTCCACCAGACTGCGATCGATCTGCCAGTGTGCCGCCAGCCAGGCGCGCACTTCGGCGCGCACGGTAGTTTCGTCGGGCGTGATGTCAGGCGTATTCATGCGGCCACCTCCGTCAGCGCGATATAGCGTTCGCGATGCTGGGCGGCGTCGCCCAGCAATACCGCGGAGCTCCGCGCGCGCTTGAACCACAGATGAGTGTCGTTATCCCAGGTGAAGCCAATACCGCCGTGGATCTGCACGGCCTCCACCGCTGCGCGCATATAGGCGTCGGAGGCCATGGCCTTGGCGTGTGAGGCGAGCAGTGAGGTCTCGGCATCATTGGCGTCGGCCGCCGCGGCGGCATAGCGCGCAGCAGCGGTGGCGAGTTCAACTTCGAGCAGCATCTCGGCCAGCTTGTGCTTCACCGCCTGAAAGGCGCCGATGGGGCGACCAAACTGCATGCGGAGCTTGGCGTATTCCACGCTCGAATCGAGCAGCGCGTGCGCGCCACCCACCATCTCGGCGGCCAGCGCGATGGTGGCGCGATCCATCACGCGCGCAAATCCGGTGGTGAAATCGCGGCCCGCGCCCAGCCGTCGTGCCACGCAGTTCGTGAACACCAGTTCGGCCTGACGCCGCGTGGTGTCGATAGTGGCGAGACCGCGCCGCGTGAGGCCTTCTGCGCTTGCCTCTACCGCATAGAGGGCCAGCCCCGCGTCGCCGGCGCTGCCCGGCGTGCGCGCCACCACCAGCAGGAGATCCGCAGCGAGGCCATCGATCACATAGTGCTTGTGCCCGTTGAGCTGCACCTGATCCCCGTTGGGCGTCGCCACTAGTGCGCTCGCATCGGCCGACCACAGGCCTCCGCGCTCCACCCAGGCCAGCGTCGCCACGCGCTCACCCGCCACCAGCGCGGGCAGCAGGGCCTCCTGCTCGGCCTCGTCGGCCAGTTCCAGCAGCGCCGTAGTAGCCAGCACCGCGCTGGCGAAGAACGGCGCGCAGGTCAGCGCGCGACCCAGCTCCTCCTGCGCGATGCACAGTTCTTCCAGACCAAAGCCCTGACCGCCAAAGCGTTCTGGCACGTGCACGCCGGTGAGGCCAAGCTCCTCGGCGAGGCCGCGCCACAACGCCGGATCGTGACCGCGCTCGCTCGCCATCTGCGCGCGCACCGCCGTCATCGGCGAACGTTCGCGCAGAAAGCGCGCCACGATGGCGCGAAATTGTTCCTGTTCCCCGGTGTAGCCGAAATGCATCGTCGTTCCTCTTCTGTGCGGTCTTAATCGCGCTCGTGTTTGGGTCCGGTCTCGCTGAACACCCACACGCCGGCGGTGCGCTTGTTGAGCGCGTCGCTCTGCACGCGCTCACGGCGGGTGGCGTTGAGGGTTTTCAGCACCTCGGCGGGGTCATCGGCTTCCACTTCGTACACCGCGAGATAGGGCAGCGGGCATGGCATGCCCTGCTGGTCGGTGAGCTTGAAACGCTGCGCCGAGGCCCAGCCGGTGGTGGCCAGCACATCATCGAGATGCCGGTTTTCGTAGTAATCGTTGTATTCGGCCTCGCGGCCCTCGGTGGGCTCGGTCAGCACGACGACCAGATGTTTCATAGTGGGGCTCCGATGGGCAACGGACAATGAATCAGGGCGCGCGCGGCACGTCCGCGTGTTGCCAGTCGCAGCGCCAAGCCGGACAAACCAGCAGACTTTCGAAGCCGCGAACGCTAGCACGGCCTGACGGCGGCCGCGGGCCTCGCGTCAATCTTAAGCAAGGCCGCCATCCTGCGTCCCGCCGGTTGTCGCCGAATCACCCGCTAATCTAGCCGCTAATTCGCGGCCAAGCCCGGGGCACGACGACGCGGGCGATGACCCGCCGACCCTGCTGCCGTTGCGGGTGCGGCGCCAGAACGGCGCCAGCGTCGGCACCGCGTAGGGGCGGGCCGCCGCTCCAAGGATACGACGGCCGAGGCCGGCCGTCGCAGGGGAAGCTGGCAGGCGGCATCGAGCCGCCCGCCATGTGCACTCAGGCGGCAGTCCGGCGGCGGCCGAGTCGCTGCAGCGCAGCCGCGCCCAGCGCCAGCAGTCCCAGCGCTGGCGGCACCGGCACGGGCGCGGGCGCCGACCCTGCGGTAAACCGCAGGTTGTCGATCGCAAGCCCATGGTCGTTGCCCACGTCGTTGCGCTCGGCCCAGCGCAGCCACAGGGTGTCGTTCTGATTCCAGTTCACGCTGATGTTGCCACCGCGACCGGCCACGCGACCCGCGACGTTGCCGTTGACTGCCGCCGCCGTGCTGGTGTTGACGGTGGACGCCCAGTTGAAGTTGCCGCCCGGCGCCGCCCAGCCCGTCACGCCGGCATAAGTGCCGCCGAAGCCGTACTCAAACACCATGGTCTGGGCGCTCGTGTTGCCGCCGTCACGCCACTGCTCGCCGTCGAAAGCGAGCGAAAAACCGTTCAAGGCGCTGCCCGCCGAGTTCTTCACGGCGAGCACGATGTAACCGGCCAGCGCGCCGGATGCAGGCGTTCCGAAATAGGCGGCGCCCGACCCCGCACCACCTAGCGCACGCTCGGTGTTGCCGGTGGCGCCGAAGCTGTAGAACGAGCCGGTGTTTACACTGCCGGTGCCGCCGAGATAGCTGCTAATCGCGCTTCCGCCGGCCGTGAACAGCGACCAGCCGCTGAGCGTGCTGTCGTTAGTCCAGGTCTGCGAGGTGGTCGCGGTGGTCAAGGTGTCGAAGTTCTGGTCGTAGATTTGGCCCGCGCTCGTGACGAGCACGGGCGCGGCCTGGGCGCCGGTGGCGGTAAGGCCGAGCGTGGCCAGCAATAAAACAGGACGCATATTCATGGTGACTCTTCCTGTGAGGGGATGAAAAAGGTTCCAGGCTCACACCGCCGGCGAGGCGGTCGCGACCTTCGCAGAGCGTGCCGGCGCAGTGTGATCGCGGCAGGTCGGGCCGGTTAAATTGTCGTGAAGCGCTACCCCGGCCGGCGGGCGAAGCCGGGTCCTGTCATGGGCCTTGGATATCGTCGCGGTAGACGTTAACGAGGCACTGCGATGCCTCTGTCTGCCGCGCTCGATCCAATCGCCGCGCAGGGAGCGCCCCGCGCCCGCGGACTGGCGCTGGCCGACGCCGGACTCCTGCTCCGCTCGCTGCTGGTCTACATCGGGCTGCATCTGCTTTACGGCCAGTTGCCCGACCGCTGGCTGGCCGAGATGGCGTACGCGTACGTGTTCACCCATCCCGCCGCTGCGCTAATCGCGCTGGTGCTCGCGGGAGAACCCGCCTGCGCGGTCGCCTATCAGATCCGATCGCCGCAGTTGGTGCTGGCAATCGTGCGCGGCTGCGAAGGCATCGGCGCGCTGTTTCTGCTGACGGCAGCGCTGGCCGCCAGTCAGGGCCGCATGCGTGAGTGCCCGCTGGGCTTCGCCTGCGGCAGAGCCATCGTGTCCGCCTTCAATCCGCTGCGGCTGGTCGTCTTGTATGTTCTCGGCACGCGGGCGCCGACGTGCTTCGATCTGGCCCGTGAGTTTCTGTTTCCGGGCCGGCTGGTCATGGCGGTCGTGGTCTACTGCCTGCTGTGGAGCAGCCTCACGATCCGGCGATCAGCGGAGCGCGCGCCGGCGGCAGCCCACCAGCCATAGGCCAACCAGCAGCGCGACGCCGGGCACGAGCCCGAATGCCGGCACCTTACGCGTCAACACGGGCAAGGAAGCGGCCGAGGCCGGATCCGATTCGCCGCTGTCCAGTCGCCCGTTGCGGTTCAGATCTTCCTGACCGTCCGGCACGCCATCGCCGTCGCTGTCCGCCGCCGTTGGATTCGTGACGGTGCGGTTATCGGCGTCGGGCACGAAACGTGCGCTGTCGGTCGCGCTCAAAGGACCGGCGCCATCGGGGTCGGCGACCCCCGCCGAAATCCCCCGCTCCACACCGTCAGACAGTCCGTCGCCGTCGGTGTCCGCGTTGACCGGACTAGTCTCGCCCGGGTCGACGACCCCGTTGCGGTTAGCGTCTTCGGTACCGTCGGCAAGTCCATCGTCATCACTGTCCAAATCGAGGGCCGCGCTGCCCAGCGCGAGTTCCGATCGATCCCCGAGGCCGTCGCCGTCGCTATCCAGCGCCAACGCCAGCACCACCGGATCGTGGTCGGACGAACGGTAGGCGTCGGCGGCGTAGTAGGCGCTCTGCTGGGCGCTGCTCTTGAAGTTCTGGTTGTAGTCCAGGACCACAGGTTCGTCGGCGTTGATATGCCAGTGCTTGACGTCCACGATTTGGGACACCAGCGACGACGTGGCCAAGGCGTGGTCGAGATAGCCCCACTGGCCGTCGAACACGTAGGAGTAGTCGGCGTCACCGTTGAACTGGTAGTTGAGGTTGACATAGCCCGCTGCCAACAAGGCTGCGATTGGATCTTCCTTCGCGTAGGCGTTGAGGTCGCCGAGAATCAGGACGTTGGAGGACCCACTCGCGGTTGGGTCGCCTGCCAGCCAGCTGCCCAGCTGCGTCGCCGCGGCGGTGCGGGTGAGATTGCAGTTGCCCTGACCGTCCCCGAGGTCGGGATCCGGGCCCACCGGACTCACGTTGTCCGCGCAATCGCTGCCTTTGGACTTCAGGTGATTGGCCACCACCACGAAACGGCCACCGGCGGCGCTGCTCTCGCTAAAGGCCTGGGCGAGCGCCGGGCGGTTGCGCCCGATGCTGCCGCTGCCGGTGCTGTAAAGCCCGAAGGCCCCGGTGTTCGCCACTGCCGTGCTACCCACCGGCGTGACCCGGGCGGGCTTGTAGAGCAGGCCTACCTTGATCGCGTCGGTGCCCAGCGCATTGAGCTGTCCCGTGGCCAGATCCGGATTGATAAAACGCCAGGTCCCGGCACCAGACGCGGCGTCGAGTCGCGTGACCAGATTCTGGATCGCACTTGACGCGCCGTAGCCGTCGTTTTCGATTTCGTTCAGCGCCACGACGTCGGCGCCGGTGCCCAGTATCGCTTGTACCGTCTTGGCCGCCTGACGCTCGAATTCAGCGCTGTTTTCAGCGCCGCGGCAGTCGGCGGCTGTACCGCTGACGCCGTTGGTGCAGGCGCCCGTGCCAAAGGTATTGAAGTAGTTGAGCACGTTGAACGTCACCACCCGCAGGCCGTCCGCGGGACCCTGCAGCGCCAGCGGCGCCCGGGCGTTGGCCGCGACAAACACCGGGAATTCGGCGTTCAGCGTGTTTTGCGGGCGAACCCGGTAGCGCACCGGGTCGCTGGTCGCGGGGACGAAGCTGGCGGTCGTCGCGTCGGTTTGGGTCAGCACGCCGCGCAGGCCCGTAACGGTATCGCCGCCGCGCAAGGTATTTGAGGCATTGAGCGCCGCGCCGCCCCGTGCGAACACCACCGGGTCGGGATTCTGCGTCTGCGTGGCATCGTCCAGCACGATCTGGTTGCGCGCATTGGCGGCTGCCACGGCGCTGGCCGCCGAGCCCGGCGCGGACACGTGCGTGGGCTGCGGCAGGCGACCGGTTCCGCCCAGCAACACCTGGCCGAAACGGCCGAGCTGGTAGTGCTCGCTCACGGTAAGGGCCTGCGGGAAGCGCACCAGCATTCCCTCGTAACGATCGAGGTCATCGGCACTGGCGAGCGGCAGGCTGAGATCAACCGGTGAGACGCTGCCCACGCCGCAGATTTCGATCGCCTGGGCGCTGATTTGCGTCTGGGTGCCGCCCGCACTGCCAAAGCCGTACTCGCTGATCGTGCCGGTGACCTGCACGGTCTGACCGACGCTGACGCTGTCGCTATTGCCGTTGAAGACGAAAATGCCGTCCGAGGTCGCGGCATTGCCGTCAGCGCCTACCGCCGGATTCTGCAGGTAGAAGCCGCGTAGCGCGGGGTCTGCGCCTTCGTAATCGGCCACTACCACGCCCTGCACGGTCTGGGTACCGCTCAGGGCCGCGGTCGCGCCGCTGCCCTGAATCTGGCCGATCGGCGTATCGACGGCGCTGCAGGTGGTGGTGGCGCCCGTGCTGAAACTGCTCGTGAAATCGCCCGCGAGCTGCGCCGGCGGATCGCGCGTGTCGACATCGCTCACGCCGCTGGCAAGCACCATCAGGCTGCAGCTCACACCGGAGGGCAGCGGGCTCGTCGGCGTCAGGCGCAGGCTATTGAGATTCGTCGCGGCCGCGTTGCTGGCGACCGGCGTCCCGAGCGGACAGGACAGCGTGACCGCGCCCGCCGCGAGATTGACCTGTTCGCTGAAATTTACGGTGACCGTACTGCCCGGCGGCACCGCGCTCGCGCCATCGGCCGGCGTTATCCCGACCACGGTCGGCGCCGTGTCCGGCGCATCATCGTCGGTGACGGTAATGACCGCTGGCGAGCCCTCGACGCTATAGGAGTCGCCGACCACCAGCGTCAAAGAGACGGTCTCCGTGCCTTCCGCGAGCGCGTCGTCCACCGGCGTCACGGTTAGGGTGGCGCTGGTTTGATTGGCGGCAAAGCTCACGCTGCTGCCGGGCAGGGCGGCATAGTCAACGCCGCTTTCGGCGCTGCCACCGAGGGCGAAATCCACGGTCAGGCCTTGCGCGGTATCGCCGCCGCTGCGGGTGAGCACGAATTGCCCCACGTCCGGGCCGGCCTCGCCCGCGCTGTAGTCTGCCGCCACCACCGATACCACCGGCCGGGCGCTCACCGCGCTATTGCGCGGCGTGAACCCGTTTGCAGTCACTATCTGGAAATCGGCGCTGTTGTTGTCGGAGTCGGTCGCCCCGTTGTCCTTGCGCACGGCGGCGCTGCTGTTCGAGAGCGCGCCCACCGCCGTGCCTTCGGCGCAGTTCGCGGTCCCGAAACCAACAAAATCGACCACCGTCGCCCCCGCTGGGCAGCTCGTCGCGCTCAACAGGGTGGCGACGTTGAGCAGGGCCAGCTTGCCGCTGGTAGCACTCATGGGGATGGTGCCGGTTGCATCGGGCGCAGGCAGGTTCTGGCTGCCGCCGGCACCGACCGCCTGCTGAACCAGAAAGTACTGCCCGGGCGCTAGCGTGAAAGCGGGCAGGTCGGTTTTTTGCCAGCTGCTGCCGGTTGCGCTGGCGTACTGCACCGACCATCCGGCAAGACTGACCGCCGTTGCGCCACGGTTGAACAGTTCGATGTAGTCGTTCTTCCACAGCGCGCCGCTGTTGCCGCCGCCGCCGTAGACCTGACTGATCACCACATTGCCCACCGCATTCGCGGCTGTAGGCAGGCCAAGACCCAGACACGCGAGCACGAGCCCGCCGCCGCATCGGCGCAGCAGAATATTCATCGAATTGACCCCGATTTTTTCGGGCCCGCACGGTCGCGACGCCCCGGCACTCAAGCCTCGGTTGAATCAGCGGCCCCCGCCCTACGAGCGAGGCACCCCGACAGCGCCGAGTATTGGTGCGGAAATTGACAGCCGGCCGTCACGCCGGTGACAGCCGCGTTAACCCTGCGGAGTGGATCGCCGCTCACGAGCTGCCCACCACGCGAGCAAACCGCCGGCCACGATGGGCAGCAGCCAGCGGCCGCCGCCCTCAAGGAGCAGCAGCAAACTGAGCACCCGGGGCGTCGCGCGGTCGAACCCCGCCGCTTCGGCCGTCGCCTGTATTTCAAGGGCGAGCGGCCCCGACCATTGCACCAGCAAAAGCACCCCGGCGAGCGATGCCGCGGCGGGCAGCGCACAGGCGAGACGCATGGCTCGCGCCCGCCGCGAAGCTGCCGGCAAGGCAAAACTCAGGCTGAGCAGGATGACCGGCCGTAGCAGGACGTGCAGCCCCCCAGCGTCCAGCGTCAGCACGCTAGCCGCCGGAATGGCGGCGTCGCGACTCAGGGTGAGGGCTTGCACCATCGTCACCGTCAATCACCACCGCCCCGGGGTAAGGGGCTCCGGTTCGAAACTTGCCAGCAGTTGGGATGAAGAAAGCGGAACGACGCGAGGGCCGTGGGACCGAGAAACCTACCCAGACAGAGGGCCGGGAAGAACGCGACCGCCGACAGGGAGAGTCATGTGCCCAGCTGTCGCAGCACGTTCCGTCGCGTGCTCATGGATCCTCTCGCCGGTGCCGGCCGATGAGGCCTCCGTTCCCCGGGCGCGTCGTCACCCGCCGAGGCCGACCGGCAAACTCTCGAAGCCGCGAAAAAACGGCAACGCGCGGCGCCGTGGCGGGGTGTCTGCCAAACGCAAATCCGGGAATCGCTCGATAAACGCCTGCAGACCGATTTCACCTTCCAGCCGCGCAAGCGGCGCGCCCAAACACACGTGCGGGCCGGTCGCAAAACCAAGCTGCGCGCTGGCGTCGCGGTCCAGACTGAAGCGATGAGGTTCGGCAAACATCGCCGGATCGTGATTGGCGGCGGCGAGCGCCACGGTCAGCGTTTCGCCTTGGGCGAGCGGGCAGCCGCTGATGATGGTGTCGGTTAGCGCGATGCGGGCAGGCTCGGTCAGCGGGCAGTCGTAGCGCAGGATCTCATCTATCGCGCGCGGCATCAGCGCAGGCTCGGCGCGCAGGCGGGCCAGTTCTGCGGGGTGCTTCAGCAGGGCATACAGGCCGTTGCCCATCAGATCGGTGGTGGTGACGTTCCCCGCCACCAGCAGCTGCGTGCACAGGCTGATGATTTCCAGATCGCTCAGGCGGTCGCTGTCTTCCTGCGCACGCACCATGGCGGAGATCAAATCCTCGCGCGGCGCACGGCGCCGGGCGGCGAGGGCGTCTTTGAACATCGCGCTCATGGCGAGGTAGCTCTTGCGCAGGCGGGCCTGCACGGCGGGTTCGCGCTCCGGGTCGTAGCCCATGAGGATGGCGTCGGACCAGCGCTTCAAATCCGCGCAGTCGCTGGCCGGCACGCCCATCATCTCGGCGATGACGCGCGTGGGCAGCGGGCCGGCATAGGCGTCGATGAAATCTATCTCCCCGGCGTCGGCGAGCGTGGCAAGCAGTTCGCGGGTAATGGCGTGGATCCGCGGCCGCATCGCCTCCACCGCTTTGGGCGTGAAGGCCTTGCTCATCAGCAATCGAATGCGGCGATGCGCGGGATCGTCCAGCAACACCAGCGGTGGCTCATAGGCGGTAGCGCCCGCCCCTTCCTGCACGCCGGTGCCGGCCACGCGGCGCATGTAGGACTCAGGCAAAGACTTACGCGCGTCAACGCCGAATTCGCGCGAGCGGAGCACGTGGCGGGCGTCGTCGAAGCGCGTCAGCACGCGCCGGCCGTAGGCTTCGTCGCGATAGAGCGGATCGGCGGCGCGCAGCTGGTCATACACGGTATCGGGATCCTCGCGAAAGGCCGCGTCGCGCGCGGTGAGTTTGGCGCCTTGCGGCAGCGAGTCCTCGGCCATCAGCCCCCCAAGCGCGGAAACACCGGCGGGCGCTGTTCCAGAAACGAGCGCACGCCTTCGCGGAAATCCGCGCGCTGCACGCTCTCATCCATCGCGCGATTGGTTTCGTCCATCGCCTGCCCCAGCGGCATCATCAGCTGCCGGTAAACCTGCTGCTTGATGACCATGATGGAAGTGGGCGAGACATTGGCCGCGAGATCGGTCAGGTAGTCGGTGGCCATGGCGACCGTGGTGCCCGCTTCGCACAGGCGATCGGCAAGGCCCAGACGCTCGGCCTCGGCACCGTCAAAGCGCCGAGCGCTCCACAGCAAATCGAGCGCTTTTGACGGCCCAATCATGCGGGGCAAGAGCCAGCTCGCGCCGTGCTCCGCCACCAGCCCGCGCTTTGAGAACGCCGTGCTGAACTTGGCCGTGCGATCCACAAAGCGCATATCGCACAAGAGCGCAAAACAGAACCCCAGCCCCGCGCAGGCACCGTTGACCGCCGCAATCACCGGCTTTCTGAGTTTCAAAAAATACTGATAAATCCCGTCGAAATCGGCGCCCATCGCCGGGTCGCCGGGCTCGGCCGCCAGCCCCTCCGGCGCCTCGTGCGAAATTTCTCCGCTGGCGGAGATGGCATCCAGCGCGGCCAAATCCATCCCCGCGCAAAAGCCCCTGCCCGCGCCGGTAAGAATAATGCCCACCACCCGCGAGTCCGCTTCGGCCGCCGCGCTGGCGTGACGAATCTCGGCCAGCATGCGGGTGGTCATGGCGTTCAGGCGGTCGGGGCGATTGAGCGTAATCACCGCCACCGGATCCTCAACGCGATACTCAATGTCCTGATACGCCATGCGGTGCTCCCTGTCTGCTTGCTGCCTGGATTGGGCCCTAATCCTAACAGCCCCTCAGGGATGTTAGTCCGCCCCCGCCTCTGGAATGATGCGGGCACCGGGCCGCTCCGGCCCCGAGGGGACAGACATGGAAAAAGTACTATTCGAAACACGGGGCGCCATCGCCTACGTGACCTACAACCGGCCTGAGCGGCTGAACGCCTGCGATCTGGAAACCTACGCCCTGCTGGCGGATCTGTTCCGCCGCTTCGATGCCGACGATCAACTTCGCGTGGCGATTCTGTCCGGCAACGGCGAGCGGGCGTTCTGCGCGGGCAGCGACATCAAGGGTGCGGGCTTTGGCGATCGCTCGCGGCCCGCCGGCAACGGCTTGTTCAGCGTGCTGGGGTTTCTACGGAAGCCCGTGATCGCGGCCATCCACGGCCATTGCAACGGCGGCGGCATGGAGCAGGCGCTGGCCTGCGATATTCGCGTGGCAAGCACGGATGCGATGTTTGGCCTGGGCGAAGTGCGCCTCGGTGTGTTGCCCGGTGGCGGCGGCACGCAGCGTCTGCCGCGGCTGATTCCGCGCGGTCGCGCGCTGGAAATGCTCTATACCGGCGCGCGCATCGATGCTGCTGAAGCGCATCGCTTGGGGATCGTTGACCACGTGGTGCCGCGCAGCCGGCTGCTGGAGAAATGCGCCGACATTGCGGAAGAAATCGTCCGCAGCCCGCCGCTCGCGGTGGAGAAGGTTCGCGATGCGGTGATGCGCGGGGTGGACGTGCCGCTGCGCGATGCGCTGGAAATTGAACGGGAGAATTTTGACTTCCTGCGCGGCACCGAAGACGCGCTGGAAGGCGCCGCGGCCTTTGCGGCCAAAAGAGCGCCGGTGTGGCGCGGCCGTTAAGGCCTCATTGCGTATACTGCCCGGGCCCGCGCTAGCCGCGCGCTCAAGCATTCCAACAACAACGCGGGCCAGCGGGCCCGTTCGAGGAGCGAAGAGATGGATATAGGCGTCATTATTTTCCCGACCGACAAGGCCATTCAGCCCATCCAGTTGGCCAAGGAAGTCGAATCCCGCGGGTTTGAATCCCTGTGGTTCCCGGAACACAGCCACATTCCTTCCAGCCGCGAAACCCCGTGGGGTGGTCGCGCCGGCGCGCCGCCGTTGCCGGAAGAATACTGGCGCAGCCACGACCAGTTCGTCGCCCTGACCGCCTGCGCGGCCGTGACCACCAAGCTGCGCCTCGGCACCGGCATCACGCTGGTCGCCCAGCGCGACCCCATCTGGCTCGCGAAAGAAATCGCCAGCCTCGACATGATCTCCGGCGGCCGTTTCGAGTTTGGTATTGGCTACGGCTGGTGCGTGGAAGAAATGCGCAACCACGGGCTGAACTACAAGAAGCGTCGCGAAATCCTCCGCGAATACATCCTGCTCATGAAGGAACTGTGGACCAAGGAAGAAGCGAGCTTCAACGGCGAACATGTGAAGTTTGAAGCCAGCTGGGCTTGGCCGAAGCCGGTGCAGAAGCCGCATCCGAACATCATCATGGGCGGCGCTGCCGGCCCGCAGACCGCCGCACACGTGGCCGAGTTCTGCGACGGCTGGATGCCCATCGGTGGCATGTATGACTTCGACGGTGGGCTCAAACAGATCCACGACGCCTGCAACAAGATTGGCCGCGACCCGGCCAGCATCGACCTCGGCGTGTTCTTCGCGATGGCCCCGACTGCAGACGCCATCGCCCAGTTCGTCGACAAAGGCGTGAAGCGCGTGATCCTGCCGCTGCCGCCGGCTGAAGCCGACAAGGTGCTGCCGGTGCTCGACGCCTACGCCAAGTTCATCAAGTAAAGACGACGCGGGCCGCGCGGCCTGCGGGATTGAAAACGGCACCCTCTGCGGTGCCGTTTTTTTTGCTTGGTCTTAAGGCTCGCTGCTGGCGAGCAGCGCGCGAATTTCCCGCAGCCTCGCCTGCACTTTCGCCGCATGCGCGGCGCCCATGCGGTAGAGGATTTTGGCGCCCGCTGACTTCGCTTCCAGCGCCGGATCGGCATAGCGATACAACACGCCGGGATGGGTCAGCGGCAAAGCACTCGCCGGCACCTGCACGGCCAGCAGGTGGTCAATCACCGCCAGCACCCGGTCGTTGAACAAATCGCGCGGGTCGGCCATTTCCGCATAGGCCTGCTGGAGCAGCGGATACCACTGGCGATACAGCGCCACCCAATGCGCGGCGTCGGCCGCCAGCAGCGCTTGCAACAGCGCGTCGTAGCGCGCCGCGTTGGCCTCGCTAATCGTGAGCGCCGGCTCGAGCCCGGATACCGCAAACTCGCCGGGAACCGCCCGCACGACGCGGTATTTCATCGACAGCCGGTCGTTGGGCAAATTATCGAGCGTCACCACGATGCGCCGTAGCAGCGAGTGCGGCTCCAGCATGGCGCTGAAGAAGGCGTCGCCAAGCAGCGCTTTAAGTTCGCTCGCCGCCGCCGAATCGCTTGCTTCCAGCAGCGGCAGCGCCGGATCGGGCAAGGCCGCCGGTGCCGGCTCCTCGATGCGGGCATCGACGGGCGCCGGCGGCGCAACGGCGGTAGAGCCGGGCGCGACGACTTCCTGGACCTGCGTCGGCACCTCGGCCATGCGGGTTGCGAGTGCGGGATTTTCGCGCAGCGCCCACAGATACACCGCCAGCGCGACAAGTGCGGAAAACGCGAGCCATAAGAAAGATTTTTTCAGCGCATTCATGGGCAGTCCTGTGACAGCAAAAAGGGGCTTAGTCGGCCAGCGTCAGTCCATCGAGATTGAACGTGGGCGGCAACAGCGCGCGCGTCTCGTCCAGCGTGACGCCCACCGGGGCGAGCGAGAGATTTTCGAGATCAAAAAACGGGGCGGCGACGATCTCGGGGTCGACCAGCGTGACGCCGGCCGCGGCCATCGTGAGATGCGCGATGTTGATAGTCGGCGCGGGGGTCGCGACGGACTCCATCAGCACGCTGCCCACGGCCGCGACCGAAAAGTCCGGGGCGGCGGGCGGCGTCGCTGCGGCCCGGGCGATTGCCGGCGCCGGCGGGGCGAGCGCGGCGGGCAGCGCCGGCGATACGGGGGCCGCGATAACGGGCGGCGGCGGGGTCATGGGCACGCGCTCGGCCAGCGCCCCCACCTTGGCCAGCGCCGCGAGATATTGCCCGGCAGTGGCGTCGTCCAGCCCCTTGCGCAGGACAACTGCCTGACCGGAAAACATCAGCGCAATTTTGGCGACTTCGGTTTTGAACAAACGCGCGAGGCCGGCCTCGACTTCGGACTGGGTAAAGCCCGCTGCAATCTGCCCTGTGAAGATCAGTTTGTACTGCTCGCTCACGCTGAACTTCCTCTCCGCTTTGCCGTCTTGATTGCAGTATAGGCTGCGGTGCTCGCCATGCGAGCGCCCTGTTCAGTGGCGGTTCAATGCCCCGCACGCAGGCTGCAAAAGCTCGAGGCATCGCGGGCTGATGGCCATCAGGGCAAGGCCGGTTGGTCGCGCTATTCTCGGCTCACGAAATGAAGGGAGTTGCCGGCATGAACACGTTCTCTCGCGCCGCAGTGTTGGGGGTGCCCTTGCTGCTGTGTCTGCAATCAGCGCTCGCGGCCGACCGCCGTCAGCACCAGGGCGACGGGCAGGCGTCTGGCCAAAGCGCCCGCTCGCAAGGGCTCATTGGCGCCCACGCCGCTGCCGGCATCGGCACCCGACCCGCCGCGCCGCAGACGCCGTCGCCTAGCCGTGGTCATGGCGGCGGGGGCCACGATCGCCAAGGCGATTTCAATCACCACGACCACGGGGACAATCGCTACCGGGACTTCGCCGATCGCGGCCGCGTCCACAGCAGCGTCGGCATTTATCTGGGTGGCCCGATGGACGCCGATCCGTGCTGGGGCCCGCCACGCTGGGGCTATTACTCGCCCTGGTATTACGACCCGCCGCCGCGCACGGTCATCATCGAGCGCGAGCCCACGGTCTACATCCAGCAACCTGCGCCCGCCCCGGCCCCGCAGCCGCAAGCCCCGGCCGCGCCGCAGCTTTGGTACTACTGCCCGAACCCGGCCGGCTATTACCCCTATGTGCCGCAATGCCAGCAGCAGTGGGTGCCGGTGGATCCGGCCAGCCTGCCGCCCGCTTCGCCTCCGCAATAAACGCCCCCACGGTCTGGAGAATTCACATGACACCGATGGCTCGCTTCACCACCTTGAGCACGCTGTGTGCGGTGCTTGCCGGCTGCGCCACCTATCCCAGCGGCCCCACCATCACCGCCCTGCCCGGCGGCAACGCGAACTTCGATCAGTTCAGGGTCGACGACTACGACTGTCAGGGCTACGCGCGGCAGGTCATCGGCCCCCCGCCAGCACAGGCGGCCAGCGAGAGCGGCCTCAACAGCGCCGCCGTTGGCACCGCGCTCGGCGCGACCGCCGGTGCGCTGCTGGGCTCGGTCTCGGGTAATGCCGGCGCTGGCGCGGCCTTGGGCGCTGGCACCGGACTGTTGTTCGGCGGCCTTGCCGGCACCGAGTCCGCCGCCAACGCCGGCCGGTCGCAACAGTCGCGCTATGACGACGCCTACGTGCAGTGCATGTATGCGAAAGGCCATCAGGTGCCGGTGTCGGCCAGCGTGGCCGCGCGCATACAGGCGCAGCAGCCGCGGCCAGCGCCGATGCCGCCAAGTCAAAGCACGATGCCGGTCTATCCGCCGCCGGGCACACCGCCTCCGCCGGGCTATTAAACCCCCGCGTCGGCACTGGCTCGCCGCGCGCGCAATCCCTCTGCGATACTCAGGGCGTCCTTGTTTATCGACACCACAGAGGGAGAGCCCGCATGCCAAAAATTACCGGTACTTTTGAAGACCGCGAACAGATCCGTGAAATCTACGCCCGTTACGCCAACACCGTAGACGCCGGCCAGTTCGATGCCTGGATCGACTGCTTCACGCCGGACGGCGTGTTTGAAAGCCCGCTGATGGGCCGCTTTGCGGGACAGGAAGAACTGCGCAAGTTCACCCAGCAATACCACCACTCCTGGGCCGGCGGCGGCGTGCGCCACATGATGGTGAACGTGAGTTTTGAAGTGAGCGGCGACACCGCCACCGGGACCTGCGGCCTCATCTACTTCAAAGTGCAGAACGGCAAAAGCGAGTACCTGCTGACCGGCGGCTACCGCGACACCTTGCGCAAGGACAACGGCGAGTGGCGCTATACGCATCGTCAGGTGTACATCGACGGCTAGCCCGAATAGCCGCCTCGCCGGCGGGACTCACGCGCTGAGTCTCGCCGACGGGACTTCCCTCACTTCAGAATGAAACCCTGATAGTCCTTGGCCGCCACCTCGGCCACCTTGTCGCGAAACGCCGGCGCGCCGCCCGCATAAAACAAAAAGCCCCGTTTCTTGCCCGGAATGTTGGTGCCCATAAACCAGGACTTGGTTTTGGTGAACAACATGCCTTCAGTGAGACTGGACGCATGTTCGGTCCAGGCGTCCTCCGCGGTCTGCTCGGCCTCAATGCGCGTGTAGCCGTGGTCCCGCATATAGCCCACACACTCGCGCACCCAGTCGCCGACCACTTCGGCGCAGCGGGTGAAATTGCAAAACACCGCGCCGTTCACAATGAACAGGTTGGGGAACCCTGCTGTCTGTAGCGTGAGATAGGAGCTCGGGCCTTCGCGATCCCATTTCTCCTTGAGCGACTGACCGCCTTCGCCGCGAATGTCCATGCGGGTCAGTTCGCCCGTGATGGCATCAAAACCCGTTGCGTAGATGATGACGTCCAATGGGTAGTGCGTGTCGCCCACGGTCACGCCGGTGGCGGTGACTTCGGTGATGGGGGTGGACTTCACATCCACCAACTGTACGTTGTCCTGGTTGTAGACCTCGTAGTAGTTGGTCTCGAGCGGAATGCGCTTGGAGCCGAAGGGATGATCTTTTGGCACCAGCATTTCGGCTATCACCGGATCGTTCACCCGCGCGCGAATCTTGTTCCGGACAAACTCGGCATAGTCCTCGTTGGCGGCTTCGTCGGTCATGATGTCGTAGAAGCAGCCAAACCATTTGGTGAAGCCGGGCTGGGACCAGATTTCCTCGTAAAACGCCTGACGCTCGGCCAGCGGCACGTCGAAGGTTTTGCGCGGATCGAAGTCCTGCATGAAGCTGGCGAACGTGGAGCGACACTTGGCAAAAATCTCGTCGTAGCTGTCCTTGATTTGCTGCTGGGTGTCGGGGTCGATGGTGGAGTTTCGCAGCGGGCAGCAATAGTTGGCGGTGCGCTGGAAGACCGTGAGATGCCCGACTTCGCCAGCAATGCGCGGGATAAGCTGCACGGCGGTGGCGCCGGAGCCAATCACGCCGACGCGCTTGCCGCTGAAGTCCACTTTCTCGTGCGGCCAGCGCGCGGTATGGAAAGACCGCCCGCCAAACTTTTCTACGCCCGGGATATCCGGTAGCTGATGCGCCGACAAAATGCCCACGGCGGAAATCAGAAACTGCGTGCGCGCCCGGTGGCCCTCATGGGTTTCAACCACCCACTGATGCGTACTGGCGTCGAAGTGCGCGGACTTGATGCGGGAATTGCAGCGGATGTGCGGCCGCAGATTGAATTTATCCACCACGAAATTGAGATAGCGCTCGTTCTCCGGCTGCGCCGAGTAATGCTCGGTCCAGTTCCACTCCTTCAGCAGTTCATCGGAAAAACTATAGGCGTAGCTGTAGGACTCGGAATCAAAGCGTGCGCCCGGATAGCGGTTCCAGTACCAGGTGCCGCCAACGCCGCCGCCGGCTTCGAAAATCCGCGCGTTAACGCCGATTTTGCGCAAGCCATAGAGCTGATAAATGCCCGACACCCCGCCCCCGATGATGAGGGCATCCAGCACTTCGACCTCGTCACTGGTCGGCGTAGATCCCGGCTGCTCTGCAATTCCCATGGTGAACTCCCGTCTGCTTTTGAATGATTGTGATGCTTGGCAGTGAACTAATAGCCCAGCTCGCGGGCCGCGCGATCGAGCACCACCGGCACCGACCAGCGGGTTCGCGCGAGGCGAATATCCTGACTGCGCCCGGCGGCATACAGCCCCGAGGCACTCATCCAGAACGCCACCGAACGCATGGCGTACAGCGCGTTGTAGTAACGGCAAATCTCGTCATCGATAGTGAAGCCGGTGGCGGCTTCGTAGTCGCGATAGAAGGCGTCGCGATCCACCAGATTCGACAGCAGCGGCGTGCCTTCACGATTCAGGTCCGACAACACATAGGCGACGTCGTACATCGGATCGCCCAGCACCTGCAGTTCCCAGTCCAGCACCGCCGAGATGCGGTCGTCGTGGATCAGCAGATTGCCCGTGCGATAAGCGCCGTGGACGAGCGTGACCCGCGAGCTGCTAGGGGCGTTGGCTTCCAGCCAGCCGATGAGGTCGGTGAGAATCGGCTCTGGCGGATGTTCGGACAGCGCGATGAGTTCGCGCCACTTGGCGATTTCACGGCGGGCGAACTCAGTCCCCGCGGCCGGCACGCCCAAAAACTCGAGACCGGCGGCGCGCCAGTCCAGCGTATGCAGGGTCGCCAGCGTGTGCGTAAAACTCTGCGGCAAGACGCCACGATCGGCCGCCGCCTGATAGAACGCCCGCCCTTCGCGGCCCCAGGGGTTAGGGCAGCTCCCCGGCACTTTCTCCATGACCAGAAACGGCGCGTCGAGAATGGCCGTATCGCGCTCAAACCAATACACCTTGGGCGCGGCGAGCGGGGTGTTTTCCAGCGCCTGCAGCACCCGATATTGCTCACCGAGATCCGACAGATGGCGCAACAGTGCGTTGCCCGGATCGCGGCGCAGACACATGCCCTGGCGACGCACCGCGCCGGCTTCTTCCCACACCGCATCGAACAGCCAGGTCTCGTGCGACCAGCCCACCGCGATGCGCTCAACGCCGTCCAGTCGCAGGCCCGTGGCCTGCGGGAGTTTCGAACTGATGTAGGCGGTAATGCGCGCAATAAGCGCGTCGTTGACGTTCGTTTGCTGGCTCATGCGGCGTACACCATCTGCCGATCCACGCCGGCGCGCAGCGTCTGCCGCACTCGGCCCAAGGCCTGCTCAAAGCGCTCGGTGCCGAGCTCGTTGCGCGCGGCGTAGAGCGCTGCGACCACCGCGTCCAGGCCGACGCTGTTGGGCGCGCTGGCGAGCCCGGCGATCGCGGCAGCGACGCCCGCCGGTGCGTCGTTCGCGAAAAACGCGTTTAAATCGCTCTCCAGTGCGGCGACCTCGCTGCGTTCGGCCACCGCATGCGCCGGCGCCAACTCAATCTGCCGCGCCAGTTTCTCCAGCACCACGCTGGCCATAAAGGCCTGCGTTTTGGGATAGGCCTCAAGCACCGCCGGCCCAATCTCCTGCTTCAGGGTCTGCGCAATTCGGCGCAGTAGTTCGTCTGGACTCATGAACCGTGTTCTCCTTCAGGCGCTCCGGGTGGCGCGCATGGGCGTTAGGGTTTGCGCCATCTCGCGCAATTTGAACTTCTGGATTTTGCCGCTCGGGGTGCGGGGAAAGGCGTCGAGGACTTCCAGCCGTTCGGGCCAGTATTGCTTGATGAGGCCGGCCTGGCCGAGGAAATCCAGCATGCTGTCGAAGTCGAGACCCTCGCGCTGGCGCAGCGTCACAAAAGCGCAGCCGCGTTCCCCCAGACGTGCATCCGGCATGCCCACCACCGCGCAGTCCTCCACCGCCGGATGGCGATGCAGGAGGCTTTCCACTTCAACGACTGGAATGTTTTCGCCGCCGCGAATGATGAGATCCTTGGAACGACCGGTAATGCGGATATAGCCGTGCTCGTCCATGCGCGCATTGTCACCGGTCTCGCACCAGAGGTCGCCGTCCACGCCGTAATCAGCGGGGCGCTTGAGATAGCCCACAAACAGCGTGGCGCATCGCGCCTGCAGTCGGCCCTCCACGCCCGGCGCCACCGCCTGCCCCAACTCGTCGACCACCCGCACTTCTTGATGCGGCAGGGCACGCCCGTCGGTCCCGAACACTTTTCCCGGCGGGTCGCCCGGATAGGTCGCGGTGGCGATCCCCATTTCGGTCATGCCCCAGGCGCTCATCACGTAGAGGTCCGGAAAGCGTCGCGCGGCGTCTTCCACCAGCACGCTCGGGATCGGCGCGCCGGCGCAGAGAAACAAACGCAGGCTGGACAGATCTGCCGCCTGCATCGCCGGCGCATGCACGAGGTCGTTCAGGAAAGGCGTAGAGCCCAGCGTAATCGTGCAGCGCTCATGCTCAATTAACTGCGCCGCGCCGGCCGGCTCCCAGGACTCCTGCAACACGCACTTCGTGCCGTTGAAAATCGAGAGCACAGCGGCGTACATGAAGCCGGTTTGATGCGCCATCGGCGAGCCCATAAAAATGGCGTCGGTGCGGCGAAACTGGAACAGCTCATTGGCCAGCGTGGCCTTGCACAGCAGCGTGTTGGCGGTGTGCATCACTCCTTTTGGCTGTCCCGTGGTACCCGAGGTGTACATGATTTCGGTGACGTCGTTCGGGTTCGGCCGACGCGCGGCGAACAGGGCAGCCGTATCGGTTTCGGTTTCCCAGGCGCGGCCGAGCACACAGGCCTCGAAAGCGGTCGCGGGATCATCGCCGCCCACCACCAGCACGTGTTGTAGCGCCGGCAGCAGCGGTCGCAGCCGTGCGGCCATCGCCGGGTAATCGAAGCCGCGATAAGTCTGCGGCACGATGAGCACCCGCGAGCCGGCAAAGCCCAGCATGAATTCGAGTTCGCGCTCGCGAAAAATCGGCATCAGCGGATTGATGACCGCGCCAATCCGCACGCAGGCCACGTGCACAGCGGCGAAATGCCACCAGTTCGGGAGCTGGATAGACACCACATCGTTGCGCTGCACGCCGAGGGCGACGAGCGCGGCGGCAATGCGGATAGAGTGGTCGCGCAGCTCGCCGTAGCGCATGCGCAAGGTTTCGTGGGTGCCGTTGCGCTGCTCGACGATGGCAATCGCCGCGGGGTCGCGCGCCGCGGCCTCATCGAGAAAATCGCAAATCAGGCGGTTAATCCACAGACCGCGGTCGATCAGGTCGGTGCGACGGGCGTCGCTCAGAATCGGCTCAAAATGCGTCAACCCGGCCCCCTCTCCTTGAGGCAGGATGGGGCTAGCGCGCCGCCTCCCGTCGGTAACGGGCCCAGCGATGCACCGGCCACATATCCTGATCTTCGCCCCACGCCACCGCACCGTTAAGGTCCCAGCGAATAAGGCTGTTGTTATCGATGAACGTGTGGCGATTCAGCACAATTCTGCTCACCGGCACCCCGGTGGCCCGCAACTCACGTCCCTGCTGATCGCGCGCGGTAATCACGATGCGACTGATGAAGCCGGTCGCCGGATCGCGGGTCACTTCACGTGTCCCGTTCGCGAGCCCTACGGTGACGCCATCGCGGCGCAAAAAGCCATAGGCAATTTCATCTTTCCCGTCACGCAGATTGCTGACCGCGAGAAAGCCATGCGCCGCGTCCGCCGCGCCGGTCACGTAGGCCGCCTGCCGAGGTCTATCTTCCGGGCGGCGGCCCCAGGTGCGGTCCCGCATCCCGATGCAATCAATCTCAATGCGTTCGCCGTGCAAGATCAAATGCCCGGTCACCCGCCCGAACTGATCGAAATGATGGGCACTGCCGAAAGTCGAGCCCACCGCCGTTAGCGGCTCAGGCGGCATGATGCCGGCGAACTCTAGCGTGGCGTGCAGGCGTTCGCCGTCCTGATAGCCCAGCGCGTAGTGCATGCCCGGCGCCAGCGCCCGAATCGACACCCCGGTGGGCAACTGGCAGTTATCCAGTTCCTGATCGCGCGGCAGTTGCTGAGCCGAATAGTTGGCCGAATACAGGACTTCCCAGGGCAGGTGCGCGCTGTGGTCCCACACCCAGGCGCCGCCCGCGACGGTGCCGATGTTGGGCCGGAACATGCTGTAGAACCAGCCACCCAGCCGACGCTCGGGATGATGAAACGAGAACCAGGCGGTCTCGGTCGCCCACCAGTCGTCCCCCATCTCGGCAAAATGAAAGCGGTCGTCGCGTGAGGTGAATGCAGACTGGCTCATCGCACTTCACCTCGCTGGTGCACCAGCGGCATGCCGGGCACCGGACTGCGCACATGCACGACGTAGTCGGTCACCACGCTGCCAATGTAGAGGTCGCGCAGGTCCGGGCCACCCCAGCTCACATTGGTCGGCGCTCGCAGGATGCTGCCTTCGGGATCGGACAGCACGGTAATCAGTTCGCCCTGCGGCGTTATCGCCACCACTTTATTGGCGAGAAAGAGCGTGACCCAGAGGTTGCCGTGCGCGTCGAAACCGCAACCGTCAGGGGCGCCCAACTGGCTGCGCACGGCCAGCGACAGCGGGCGCAAATGCTGTACTTCCTGATGCGAGAAGCCGAGCTTCGGACCATAGCGCACAGGATTGCCGAGCGAGCCGTCGTCGTTGATCGCATAGCGCAGCACGTCGCAGCCCACGGTCTCGCACACAAAGAGATGGCGCTCCTCGGCATCGAGCGCCATCCCGTTCGCAAAGGCAATGCCAGAAGCCACCACGGCCGCGCTGCCGTCCGGATCCACCCGAAACACCAGGCCATCGTTCTGGCCGGCAAACGCCCGGTCGATCGGCCCCCAGGTGGAGTGCGAGCACCACACGCGCCCTTTCGAATCCGCCAGCGGGTAGTTGCAACCGTAAAGCGTGCGCCCGGCAATTTCACCGCAGAGAATCTCGATGTTGCCGGTGGTCGGATCGAGTCGCTGCAAGGGACCGGCGCCGGTCTCGGGCCCGCCGAAATTGGCGATGAGAATGCGGCCGCTGGCGTCCATATTGATGCCGTTCGGCGCCCCGCCGGCGAGACCTAGCCGCTGCACACTGCCATCCGCCGCGAGGCGCGCCACTGCGCTGTGCTGGTCAGACATCCACACGGTGCCGTCTGCTGCTACCACGACGTCTTCCGGTCGGGTCACGCCCACGCCCACTTTGCGACAGGCGGAAAGATCGATTGGGCTCAAAGTCATGCTTGACGCTCCCTGTGCTGCTGGCCGCTGGCGTCCTGACGCTACGGCACTGATTTTTATGTTTGCGCCGCCCTGCTCTATTGCCCGGCCGGGCTCGTGTAAACGGCGTGTATGGCTTCAATCCCGGCCAATACTTCCGGCGACAGCGTGGTGCCGAAGGCTGCCACCTGTTCGTCCAGCTGTGCAAGCGAAGTGGCGCCGATAATGGTCGAGCCCACAAAGAAACGCTGCTGCACAAACGAAAGCGCCAGCGCGATCGGGCTTAGCCCGTGGCGCCTCGCCAGCCGGTCGTACTCGGCGGCGGCTTCCAAGGCGCGCGGCCGTTTGTAGCGGTCGCCGAACTGGGGAAACTTGCCGAGACGCGTGTGCTCAAAGCCCGCCATCGCTTGCTCGCCAAACGGCGGGATGCGACCGCTGTCATCCAAAAACTTCCCGGTCAGCAAGCCCATCGCCAGCGGCGAATAGGCGAGCAAGGGCACGTTCAGGCGATAGCTGGCTTCGGCCAGGTCGCCGTCGAAAGTGCGGATCAGGAGGTTGTAGCCGTTCTGGATCGAGGCCGGCGGCGGCAAATTGTTTTCCCGCGCCAGCCGCACGAACTCACACACCCCGAAGCAGGTCTCGTTCGACAAGCCATAGGCGCGGATTTTGCCGGCCTTGATCGCAGCCGCCAGCGCTTCGATTTGTTCGAGTATGGGCGTGGAGTCTTTTTCCTTACGCACATCGAACTGCCAGGCGCCGAACATGGGCACGTTCCGCTCCGGCCAGTGAATTTGATACAGGTCGATGCAGTCGGTGTGCAGGCGCTTGAGGCTGTCGTCGATCGCCCAGGGAATGGTTTGAGCAGACACCTTGGTGTCGCCGTTGCGGATCCAGTCGCGGCGACCGGGGCCGGCAATTTTGGAGGCCAGCACCAACTCGCTGCGACGACCGGGATTTTTCGCCAGCCATTCGCCGATGAGGGTTTCGGTGCGGCCCTGCGTCTCGCGGTTCGGCGGCACCGGATACATCTCGGCCGTGTCGATGAAATTGATCCCGAGCGCCAGCGCGCGCTCGATTTGCGCGTGCGCCTCAGTGGCCGTGTTTTGCTCGCCCCAGGTCATGGTGCCGAGGCAGATGTCGGTCACTTCGAGACCGCTGGCGCCGAGAGTTCTCCGTTTCATGCGGGGGTCCTTGAGGCTTGAAAAGTGGTGGCCAGCACCCGCGCGGGCGGGCCTCAATTATTGAGCGCGATCACCTTGCCATCGGCGCCAAACCAGACCACGCCGGAACCCAGCATGGCGCCCTGATCGCGAACAAACATATTGTGCGGTAGCCCTTGCTGAATCTGCTCGCGCAGCGCCGGGGTAAAAATATCGTTGTAGCGCGCCAGCAGCGCGGCCGGGCTTTTGAGGGTTACGCGCTTGCCGTTGAGTCCAAGCGTGACGGGATAGCGAATCTGCGCGGCAACGGTGGCCTTGTCACCCGCTTTCACGCCGCGCCAGAAGCGTGCCGCGCCGCGGTTCACAATCTCATCATCGCGCACGCCGATCGCGCCGTAGCGGTGTTGCAGGCTGCCGGCGGTGCTGCTTTCGGTGGTGAGGTAAACCGTGAGCGGGGGCTTGCCGTCGACGCCCTGCCAGCGGCCCGCGATGACATCGCAAGTCAGCGGGCTATCGCCGTAGGTAGTGCCGGGATCGCGCTCGGGAAATTCCGCCTTGAAGTAGCCAGTGACCTTCCCCGTGGCGTCGAGTTCTTCGAGCCGCAGGTCGCGGCCATTGCGCAACTCGCCGCGCAGCGCAATGTCGCGCAACTGGCTGCCATAGAAATAAACGCCTTTGAGCGTTTCACCGCTGAACACCAGGGTCATGCGCACCCGATATTGATTGGCGATCAGCCCCTGATAATTCCACAGCGTGCCGGGCTCGTTGCGCGAGCACAGCGCCTGACTCACAAGCGGCAAACACAGGCCGAATAACAACAGCCAGCGGCCGGCAGCGGCGGACGGGGAGTGAGCGATTGGCATCATACTGGGCCCTGTAAAGTCCTGTGGTCGATAACCGTCAGTCGCGTCAGCGTGCGCTGCTTGAAGCGATCCGTTCAATGCTTGGGGCGAACCAGTCGGTCGAACAGATGCCCGCCCACGGCACCCATCAGCACCCAGAACACGCCGCTCGTGAGCAGCGCCACGGTGACGAAATTCAGCGCCATCGCGGCGGGCACAAGGTCTTCGACGCCGACCGGCTTCGGTGCCCCCACCCACTGCGGCACGACCACCAGCACCAGCCCCGGCAACTTGCGCCACAGGCCGGGCAAAAAGGCGAAGACCGCGAACCCGAGACTGGTACAGGCAACAGTGGCCAGCCACCACATTTGACGGGCGCCGAGGTCGGCGCTCGCGCTCCCCGGCAACTCCGGCGGCAGGCTCAGCGCGGGCGCGAGCGACACCGCGCAGTACGCCGCCACGCCCCACAGCAGCCCGCGCCAGACGTTAAGCGCCTGCCCGCGCCACAGCCAGATGGCGCCCAGCAGCAGCGCGAAGCCAAGCCCGGCCAGTACATCCGTTAAGGCGGTGCCCAGCAGGCGGGAGAAGGTAGAAATTGCAGCTTCGCCGGGCGCCTCAAGGCGCTCGGCATCAAGAATCAGCGGGACCGCGAAGCCCTGATGCAGCGCCGTGAGCACCAGGCCCGCACTACCACCGGCGGCGAGCGCCCAGCGGAGCAGTCGCTCGAATAGCGACAACGCCGGCGGCTCAGTGACAGGGAAAGGCCATGGTGTGGCGAGTGTCGTGGGCGGCGTTGTGCACGATGCCGGCGGGCGAGAAGCCCACGGCCCACAGAATCACCATGCCGAGCGCGGCAGCGGCCAACGCGGTGCGAGTTCGCTCGGAGAGGGTGGCGAAGCGTCGGGCACGGGATAGGGTTTGGGGGGAATACATGCGGCCTCCTGCAAAGTCTCGTCGCGATTGAGCCCGGAGCATAGCGAGTTTCGCCCATCAGGCAAACGCCGGTAGGCGGCGGGCGTTTGGCTGTCTATGCTCGCCAATCTTTTAACGGCGCGAGCGAGCGGGCGATGGCAAACAAAGCACAGGCGCGCTGGCAGGCTCTGGGGCAAGGCCGATGGTGGCCGGTGCTCAAGACCGGCGCGCTGCTGAGTGGTCTTGGGGTGCTCGTGCATTGGGCGCTTGAGGAGCGCTCACTGGCGCTGTGGGACTGGCGCCTGCTGCCTGGGCTTCTGCTCAGCCAGCTGTCGATGTTGGCCTATGCCCAGCGCCTGCGGGCAGTCCTGCAAATCGGCGGCATTTCGATGGGTTTCAGGGCTGCGCTGCGCACCACCATGCTGTCGGTGTTCTGGCATTTCTTTGTGCCGCTGTCGGTGGGTGCGGAATTGACCCGCTACAACCGGATCCGCCAGCACGCGCCTCAGCATTCCAGACTCGAAATTGGCGCCACGCTGGCGCTGGACCACCTGTTGGGCGCCGGCGTGTTGCTTATCCTGTCGAGCGTGTTGCTGTTCACGCTGGCCCCCCTTGGCCGCTGGTCCTGGTGTATCCCGCTCGCGGCCCTCGCTTTGCTCGGCGCCGGGCTGCTGGTGGCGCGCCGGGTGCTGGCGCGACGTTTGTGGCCAGAGACCGCCTTCTCCCAGCTCTGGCGCCGTCGCCGCGAGACCTGCAAGGCGCTGGCGTATTCGGCCCTCATGCACAGTTTGCTCACTGCCGCCGTGTGGCTTGGGAGCCGGGGCTGGCAGATTGCGCTGGATTATCCGCAGGTGCTGTTCGTGCAAAGCAGCGCGGGCCTGTTTCAGGCTTTGCCGTTGAATGTCGCCGGGGCGGGTGCGGGCGAAGTCGCGGGTCTTGGGCTTTACCTGCTGATGGGCCTCACCCGCGCCGACGCGCTGCTGCTAGTCTCCCTGCTCTACTGCTATCGAATCGCGATGGCCGTGCTCGGCGGCCTGTGGGAACTGGGCGATCCGCAGCCTCACTCGCCCTCGGCGGCGTGAAAAATATGATGGAGGTGCGGGATCTCGGGCGCCATCGCGTGGGGCACCCGTCGCATCAGCCAGTTGAGCAGCCCATAACGGCTGCGGGTTAAGCAGGACAGCGCTTCCACTTCTGCGCCCATCAGCGATTTCGCCTCGTAGGAGCCAAGGCCAAGATTCAGATATTTCAGGCCTCGTTCGAGGCCCACCCGCACGGCGGCGTCGAGGAGCTGAAACCAGATGTCTTCCGGCGGCCCGGCGGCGCGCCCCGAATAGGTGGCGACCAGCTGCGTGTCATCAAAGAGCAGCACGCCGTGCCCGACCATGCGCTCGCCCTGCGCGACTACCAGCAAGCCACTGCGCTCGCCCAGCTGTTCATCGAGCTGGCGGAAGTAGGCCGGCCCAAGCATCTCGCGCTTGATGCCCTGACTGCGCTCGTAAGACAAACGCACCTGCTCGGCGCAGGTGTCGGCGCGATGGGCAAAGGACGTCTCGAGGCTCACAGTTTGCGCCTGCGCGGCCGCTCGACGCAGGCGGCGGCCCAAATCCTTGCGATATCGCGAGCGCATGCTGGCGAGATAGTGCTCGTAGCTTTTCCAGCGCAGATGAATCCTCGCCTGCGGCTGGTTCGACACCCGGTGGTAGCCGCGGGC
>Ga0114967_10000599_pt1 | contig 31052 bp, 28 predicted proteins | sample M_130628_MF_Meta_FD_92639 | JGI IMG/M metagenome (GOLD analysis project Ga0114967, IMG submission 92639) | Freshwater microbial communities from Lake Montjoie, Canada to study carbon cycling - M_130628_MF_MetaG | ecosystem: Environmental > Aquatic > Freshwater > Lake | place: Lake Montjoie...
GTTCGCGTCTGGGCGCCTGGGTATCTGCGCAAAGCCAACCCACAACACTTGCTGCACTCGAGGCCAACACCACGGCCGTACAACAAAAATATGGCGATCAACCCCCTCGTCCTCCCCACTGGGGCGGCTATCGCTTAGCACCTGAGTATTTTGAATTTTGGCAGGGGCGCCCTTCGCGCTTGCACGACCGCCTTACCTATCAACGCTCTGGCACCAGCTGGGCACTCGAACGCATCTCTCCATAACATGACAGCCTCTGCACCAACTTTTGATTCTGCCTTTTTTCGGGCGACCCTCGGCCGCTTTCCGACCGGCGTAGCGGTCATCACCGCAAGCCTTCCAGGCCAAGCGCCTGTTGGGCTGACTGTCAGTTCGTTTAACTCAGTGTCCCTCGAGCCGCCTCTCGTACTGTTTAGTTTGTCGCGCGGCTCGTCCTCCATGGCGACCATGCAAGACTGCGATCGCTATGTGATCCATGTGATGAGTCACGAGCAGCTTGGGGTCTCTCATCGCTTTACCCGAGGCACTCCGGCAGAACGGTTTGCCAATATGCCACTCGTTAAAGCGCCAGGCGGCTCACCTCGCCTTGACCTGCCCTGTGCCGCCTGGTTTGAATGCTTCAACCGCAATCGCTACGACGAAGGCGATCACATTATTTTTATTGGCGAAGTCGAACACTGCGAGCGCTCAGAGGCCTTACCTTTGGTGTACCACGCGGGTGGTTACGACCTCACTCCCAATCTTCAAAAATAATTCGAAGTCATGAGCACAGATATTGATTGCATTGTGGTCGGTGCCGGCGCAGTCGGTTTAGCGATCGCCCGAGCCCTCGCCCAAAGTGGGCGCGAGGTGATGGTGGTTGAAGCCGCCGAGGGCATCGGCACAGGCACCAGCGCGCGCAATTCAGAGGTGATTCACGCAGGTATTTATTACCCCGCCGGTAGCCTCAAAGCCCGCTTGTGCGTTGAGGGTCGTCATCTTTTATACGCCTATTGCGCTGAGCATGGGGTCAAGCATAAGCGCTTAGGTAAACTGATCGTCGCCACGAGCGAAGAAGAGATCCCGACACTCACTGATATCCTAAAAAAAGCGCACGTCAACGGTGTGACGGATATGGAACTCTTATCAGCGACCCAGGCGCAGGCACTCGAACCTGCTCTGTTCTGTACAGCGGCGTTGTTTTCGCCTTCGACTGGGATCATCGACAGCCACGGCCTGATGCTGGCCTATCAAGGCGATGCCGAAAATGCTGGTGCACAGTGCGTATTTCACACCCCACTTTTATCGGGCAGCGTGCGCAGCAGTGGTGGTTTTGACTTGCAGTTTGGTGGCGCTGAGGCCATGTCGTTATCGTGCAACGTACTCATCAACGCCTCGGGTCTGCACGCGCCCACGTTGGCACGCAAGATCAAAGGGATCCCTGAGTCTTCGATCCCAACAGAATATCTCTGCAAGGGCAGCTACTTTAGCCTGCAAGGCCGCGCGCCTTTTACCCATCTGATTTACCCAACCCCACACCATGCCGGCTTGGGTGTGCACCTCACCCTCGACTTGGGGGGGCAAGCAAAATTTGGGCCTGACGTGCAATGGATTGATCAGGTGGATTACACAGTCGACCCGGCTCGCTGCTTAGGGTTTTACGAAGCAGTGCGCACCTACTGGCCGGGCATGAAAGACGGCACCTTGTCGCCAAGCTACTCTGGCATTCGTCCCAAAATTTCTGGGCCGCACGAACCCGCAGCCGACTTCATGATTGCGGGGCCCGCAACGCATGGGATCCCAGGCCTCGTCAATTTATTTGGTATTGAATCACCCGGCTTAACCTCTAGCCTGGCTATCGCAAAAGAGACTCTTGCATGCCTGTCCATGACTTCATCCTGATCTTAGCCTGCCCTGATCGCACGGGTATTGTTTATAACGTCAGCGGCTTGCTGCTTAAGCATCAGGGCAACATCATTGATGCCCAGCAGTTTGGCGATGCAGAGACCGGCCAATTTTTTTTACGCGTGCACTTCGCCTTGCCCACAGGTGTTGGGATCGAGCAAGTTAAAACCGACTTTTTGATCTTAGCGCCGCAGTATCAAATGCAATGGCAAATTCACGACGCGCAAAAAAAAGCACGCCTGCTGATATTGGTTAGCAAGCAAGGGCATTGCCTCAATGATCTGCTATTTAGGGTGCACTCCAAACAACTAAACGCCGAAATTGCAGGGATTGTGTCTAATCATCAAGACTTTGCTCAAATGGCAAAGTCTTACGAAATCCCCTTTCATCATTTGCCCGTCACCCCCGAGACCAAAGCCACACAAGAGGCCGCCATTCTTGCGATCGCTAAACGAGAAGACATCGATTTGGTGGTGCTTGCACGCTACATGCAAATTTTGTCGTCTGAGCTATGTTTTGCCTTACAGGGCAAAGCCATTAACATCCACCACAGTTTTTTACCCAGCTTCAAGGGTGCTCGACCTTACTACCAAGCGCATGCGCGAGGGGTAAAAATCATCGGGGCCACCGCGCATTACGTGACACACGACCTTGACGAGGGACCAATCATCGAACAAGACGTGCAGCGCGTGGATCACTCTATGAGTGCACAAGATTTAACTCAAGTTGGAAGCGATATTGAATCACGCGTGTTGTCGCGCGCAGTGTCTAGTCATGTCGAGCACAGAATTTTATTGAACGGCAGCAAAACGGTCGTGTTCCGCTAATGCTTAATAACAATCTCGAGCCAGAGCATCCCGTTCCAGACGCGCACGGGATTAACTTATTTGAAGCGGATGCCGCTCGCGATCTTCTGACTTGCTATGTCCCTAAAGACCTACATCAACACTTGCTGCCGCACTTACAGCGGCTAGGGGCTCTTGCAGGCTCGTTACTAGATGATCTAGCTGGCGTTGCAGACAAACACCCCCCAACACTTTCAGTGCGCACCCGCGCCGGTATCGACACGTCGCAAGTCAATAAACACCCAGCGTACGTCGAGCTTGAGCGTTACGCCTACAGCGAGTTCGGCTTAGCTGCCATGTCACATCGTGGCGGAGTCTTGAACTGGCCCACAGCCATGCCACCGGCTGCCAAATACGCGCTCACGTATTTATTTGTACAAGCGGAGTTTGGTTTATGCTGCCCCGTCAGCATGACTGATTCGTTGGCCCGCACTCTGCGTAAATTTGGTGACCCCGCGCTCGTCGAAAAAGTTTTGCCGATGGTCACGACCCAAGACTTTGATGCCTTGCATCAAGGCGCCATGTTTATGACTGAACAAGGTGCTGGATCAGACGTGAGCGCCACCGCCACGCAAGCGACTCTAACGGCCGACGGCAACTGGTCCCTCACGGGCGACAAGTGGTTTTGTTCGAACCCTGATGCTGGCTTTGCAATGGTGCTTGCGCGCTCTGAAAGCGTCGACGGTCTTAAAGGGGTTTCGCTGTTTTTACTGCCGCGTACGCTTGCCGATGGCACACATAACAACTATCGGATTTTGCGCCTAAAAGATAAGTTGGGCACCCGCTCGATGGCGAGCGGTGAGATCCGGCTTGACGGAGCGTTTGCGTGGCTAGTGGGCGAGCGCGGTCAGGGTTTTCAACACATGGCCGATATGATCAATAACTCGCGCCTGTCAAACGGTGTTCGAGCTGCGGGTTTGATGCGACGCGCACTAACCGAAGCACTTTATATTGCCAAACACCGTCAGGCTTTTGGTAAACGACTGATCGACATGCCCTTGATGCAACGCCAGCTCAGCAAAATGGCCCTGGCCACTGAGCAAGCGCGCACCATGGTGTATCAAACAGCGCAGGCACTGGCCGCAGCAGATCAAGACTCGAGCAAACGCCCCTTGATGCGCATCATGACGCCCCTTATCAAATTTCGGGCCTGTCGCGATGCACGCAAAGTTGCAGGCGATGCGATGGAAGTCCGCGGAGGTTGCGGCTATATCGAAGAATGGAGCGACCCGCGGATCTTACGCGATGCCCACCTCGGCTCCATTTGGGAAGGCACCAGCAACATTGTCGCGCTCGATGTCATTCGGGCCATTCAACGTGAGGCGTCACTGCCCGCGTTACGCGAACATGTTCAAGCGCTCTTGGCCCAGGGCGCACCAGTCAGCCAAGAGCTTGCAGTGCTGCAAGCCGAACGCATCGACCAAGCTTTCACATACGCGGCCACAGTTGCTAACGAAAATCGCTCTGAACAGGCTCGTCAAGCCGCCACAGGGCTCTATCACGTGGTCACCATGGCCGCCATGCGCTGGGAGGCCAAGCAGGCCAACATGCCCATGCGCAGCCATTTGGCAGATCTCATCCTCAAGCATCGTTTAGCTGCTCGGGATCCCCTTCAAAGCGACAACCTGACTGACGCCGCGTTGTGCGTTTGGCTCTCTCAGACGGTCTAAAATCCCTTCCGACACGATATGATGTCGGATTACCTCACTTCGCCCCATCACCAGAGCAAACATCATGAGCCAAGCCCCTTCTCCTAGCGCCCCACGCACCGGTGGTCAACTTCTTGTTGGTCAGCTCGTCAGTCACGGCGTCAAACACGTGTTTTGCGTACCCGGCGAAAGCTTTTTAGCGGTGCTTGATGCCCTGGTCGATGTCAGCATTGAAGTCACGGTGTGCCGCCAAGAAGGCGGCGCAGCCATGATGGCCGCAGCCCAAGGTCAATTAAATGGTGAGCCCGGCATTTGTATGGTGACGCGCGGCCCGGGCGCCTCAAACGCCTTAGCCGGCATTCACATCGCCAAACAAGATTCAACCCCATTGATTGTCTTTGTCGGTCAAATCGAACGCGGCATGCGCGAACGCGAAGCCTTTCAAGAGATGGATTACCGTGCAGTCTTTGGCACAGCCGCCAAATGGGCAACAGAAATTGATGACCCAGCACGTATCCCAGAAATTCTTTCGCGCGCTTTTCATGTCGCGACCTCGGGGCGTCCAGGCCCGGTCGTGATCGCCTTACCCGAAGACATGTTGGTCGAACTTGCAACCGCGCCAGATGCCCCGCACTACGAAGCGGTAGATTCTGCCCCCGCAAAAGGGCAGATGGCAGATTTGGCTGCACGCCTGGCTAAAGCCAAAGCACCGGTTGCGATTTTGGGTGGTACCCGCTGGAATGCTCAAGCGGTCAATGAATTCGTTGCCTTTGCCGAGCGCTGCAAGCTACCGGTTGCAGTGTCGTTCAGACGTCAGATGCTCTTCCCAGCCACGCACCCCTGTTTTATCGGCGACGTTGGAATTGGATTAAACCCCGCGCTACTCAAACGTGTCGCCGAGGCAGACTTGGTGTTGTTAGTTGGCGGGCGCATGTCAGAAATGCCAAGCCAAGCCTACACACTGTTTGATATCCCTGTGCCAAAGCAAACGCTGGTGCACGTTCACCCAGACAGCGGCGAACTCGGCCGCGTCTACCGTGCGGCGCTGGCGATTAACGCGTCGCCGATTGCGTTTGCCTCAGAATTAGCATCAGTGGCAACGCCAGCCCCTCAGCCTTGGGCGGCAGATACTGCCACCATGCATCAAAGCTATCTGGCCTGGAGCGACCCAGCGCCGATTCAAACACCTGGCACCCTGCAAATGGGCGGCGTCATGCAGTATCTCGAGGCTAACTTACCCGCCGATGCCATCATGGCCAACGGTGCAGGTAACTTCGCCACCTGGCTTCATCGCTTTCACCGCTTCACTCAGTTCGCCACCCAAATCGCACCGACCTCGGGCTCGATGGGTTATGGCTTACCCGCCGCTGTTGGCGCCAAGCGTCTGTGGCCCGAAAGAACGGTGGTCTGCTTTGCAGGCGATGGCTGCTTCATGATGCACGGGCAAGAGTTTGCGACGGCTGTGCAATACAACTTGCCGATTATTGTGTTGATCATCGATAACGGTATGTACGGCACCATCCGTATGCATCAAGAAAAACACTACCCAGGTCGCGTTTCGGCAACCAAACTGCAAAATCCTGATTTCGCAGCGTACGCTCGCGCCTTTGGTGGCCATGGCGAACGTGTCGAAACGACCGAGCAGTTCGGCCCCGCTTATGAGCGCGCGGTGGCAAGCAAGCAACCGGCAATCATTCATTGCTTGATTGATCCTGAAACGATTACGCCAACCACTACCATTTCAAAACTACGGGCGGCTGCACTCAAAAATTAATTGCACTGCTCACACCAGCGTGTGGGTATTGCGAACAGCATCGACCGAGCCTTGGTATCGTTCAATCATTACTCTAGGAGCACGACATGGCCGCTGAAGCCTCATTTAACTGGGAAGATCCCCTCTTGCTGGACAGCCAGCTCACTGATGAAGAGCGCATGGTGCGTGACGCCGCACGTGCATATTGCCAAGACAAGCTTTTGCCACGCGTGGTCAATGCGTTTCGCAACGAAAAAACCGACGTCGAAATTTTTCCTGAGATGGGTGAGCTTGGTCTGTTGGGCGCAACGATCCCCACTCAATACGGTGGCTCGGGTTTGAATTACGTCAGCTACGGGCTGATCGCGCGCGAAGTCGAACGCGTTGATTCAGGCTATCGCTCGATGATGTCGGTTCAATCATCATTGGTGATGTTGCCAATCAACGAGTTCGGCAGTGAAGCGCAAAAACAAAAATATTTACCCAAGCTTGCTCGCGGTGAGTGGATTGGCTGTTTTGGCCTGACTGAGCCCGACCATGGTTCTGACCCTGCCGGGATGGAAACCCGCGCCGTCAAAACTGCCAACGGTTACATCATTACCGGCAACAAAATGTGGATTTCGAATTCACCGATTGCCGACGTGTTCGTGGTTTGGGGCAAATGCGTAGGCGGTGATTACGACGGTCGTATTCGTGGCTTTATCCTTGAGAAGGGTATGAAGGGTCTGTCTGCACCTGCTATCCACGGTAAAGTCGGTTTACGCGCCTCAATCACAGGCCAAATCGTCATGGAAGGTGTCGAGATTGGCGACGAACAAATGTTGCCAGGCGTGTCTGGCTTAAAGGGCCCCTTCACCTGCTTGAATTCAGCCCGTTTCGGGATTGCCTGGGGTGCGCTCGGTGCAGCAGAATTCTGCTGGCACATGGCGCGTCAGTACACGCTTGACCGTAAACAGTTTGGTCGCCCCTTGGCTGCCAACCAACTGATCCAGAAAAAACTGGCCGATATGCAAACCGAAATCACGCTAGCCTTGCAAGGCTGCCTGCGCTTGGGTCGCATGAAAGACGAAGGCACAGCCGCCGTTGAAATCACCTCAATCATGAAACGCAATTCATGCGGCAAGTCGCTCGATATCGCCCGCATGGCGCGCGATATGTTGGGTGGCAACGGTATCTCGGATGAGTACGGTGTGGCCCGTCACTTGGTCAATCTTGAAGTCGTGAATACCTACGAAGGCACCCACGATGTACACGCCCTGATTTTGGGTCGCGCGCAAACAGGGATCCAGGCGTTTTTCTAAGTCGGTTTCACTGTTAGTTCAAAAGCGGCGTGCGCACTTAAATGCGGACGCTGTTTTTTTTAATTGACTAAATTGAATGCAGGCTCCATCAACGCGATGTCCGCAGAGCTCAATTTCAAAGTACGTGCTTGTGCTTTCCATGTCCGCACAACGGCCTTCACCTCAACAATTATTTTTTGCGCCTGTGATTCGTTGAGGTCGTAGTACGATGCAGTACTCGCGATGAGATCTAAATCTGACCGATTCGTCAGGGCATCCAGATTGAGCACATGCTCCGCCTTTGCTAAATTTGGATTGACATCAAAGGCTGGCGACAGACGCCAGTTTTTTCCGTCGAACAAAAAACCATGATTACGTAAATGATCATCTCGGTTAGACACGCAAACATTAAACACGACGCGACGAAATAACTGTTCAAGGTCATGTTTAAGCGTTGCTGGATTACCGAGCGTTAACAGCAATCTTGCGAGATCTACATAACTAGCACCCTCACTGTCTTGTCGCCCTAAAAGTGTCATGGCCGAGGCATAGAAAACTCGCTCACCTTGCAACCGATCAAAACGTTTGACGCAAAACGTATGAAAATATTTACCGAATTTAAAGACCTTGGCATCAGGCACATCAAGATTGGCTTTTACAGCAAGCGCGTGCACCACACCCTCCCATCCACCGATATCCATGTCATCTTCGCGTGATGGAAACTTCGCAATCCACAACGAGCCATCGTTCTGAGTAAAGTTTGCTTTCGGACGAGCGCCCCCAAGCGATGCGCCTGGCGCCACGAGTACGCTGAGCCACCGACGTAACGCGCTCAGGTTGTCGATACGTTTATGACTCAGTTCATTAGCAACGAGTTCGAGTTCAGCCAATTGCGCGAGGGGTGGTGCAGACAGGCGGTGTTGGCTCACAAATTGCTGTTGCGAGGCTGAGCGCAAGCGCAAGGCACCTTGACGCGTGAGGTCTTGCACGCCAGCCATGAAGTCCCATTCATACAAATTTCGAGGTTGGCGTTTTTCATCTTGCGCCTCTAGCATTTCTCGGCGTTTCATTAGCGTTTGCCCCCAACGATCGGGCGAACCATCTAAAAAACATCCAAAGTTGCCGGCATCTTTATTTGGAAAATAAACCCCTTTGCTCAAGGGTAAGTCTGGGTCAATTGCGAAGCGACCAGAGTCGGTCAGCCAATCTTGCGAGTACTGAAAACGCAGTTGCCCATGATCATTCGAGATGAACCCAACCAGCATTGGCTTTACGCAAAACTGAGCGTCCAGCCAGACTTCAAGTTGTTCATCGGGCATGTAGGGTTCGTCCATGCGGCAAGTCAAGGTCTTGCAAACTGCGCCCGAGACGATCTTCTTTCGCGATCAGACCCAAATCCTCTTCTAGTTGCAAGGTGGCTAGCACGCGCAAATAAGTCACCATCAAAACGGAGGGATCACCTCGCTCAACTCGATAAAGCGTCATGCGAGAGATCGAGGAGCGAGCTGCGACAGTCTCTGACGAAAACTTACGTCGCATTCGCGCAAGGCGTAATCGCTCACCAAGCTCAGTCAGGAGCCTTTGTTCATTTGGATAAACAGGTTGTTTTTTACTAGGCATATCACATATTATACAAAAATTAATTATTTGTCTAACTTGTGATACAAAATTAAACGTCTAATTAACAGGGGATGCAAGCTTGATAGTTGAATTCCACCGTGATCTTTGGACAACACCGTGATCGCTGAAACCGGCCATGATCATCGGACTCACTAGCAGTCGCCTGAAATGCGCGGCGCTCAGCCAAAACCAGCAGCAGCTCGACCAAGACGGTCTTGGGCCCCTGCCCACTCAAGCCCTGTCGGGGGCCTTTGCCAGAGCAATTGGCTGTAGCCCTGCTGATCTAGTGCCCGCAGCGTAGCGTAAAGCACCCGACTGTAGACTGCAGGGTCGCTAGGTAAGCTGATTCGCTCTAGCTGCTCGCCTAGGTCTGCAGGGATTCCTTCAGGCGTATGGGTTACCACTGCCATACGCTGGCTTGATGCGAGCTTGGTGGCTTGCGCAGCCGCTACTGCGCTTTGCAACTCAGCCAAACTGAGCAAGCGTAACGGCGTGTGCGGCGCGTAGTGCGACTTTAACGCGCCCGAGACACGCGGCGCTTGCGCATCAGGTGCGGCGACCTCTTGGTTTAACACTTGCGCAAGCTGGGCGGCAGTAATGTGCCCTGGGCGCAAGAGCACTGGCCCCACGCCCTGCTCAAGACGCGACAAGTCAACGATTGTGGATTCAATGCCGACATCGCTCGCACCACCTTCAAGCACCGGCATGCCTTGTGCAACCAGTTCAGGAAACTCGTGTCGCACATGGGCGGCTGTGGTCGGTGATACTTGACCAAACTTATTGGCCGATGGCGCAGCCACGCCGCCTTGACCTGACGCACGCGTCGCAGCAAACCCACGCAACAAAGCCTGCGCCACCGGGTGCGAAGGACAGCGCAAACCGATGCTATCTTGCCCACCGCTCACGACCGACGAAATACGTGAAGCGCGCTTCAAAATAAGTGTGAGCGGCCCAGGCCAAAAGGTATCGATTAACAACTGTGCCTCGGGCGGTACACTCGCCGCCCAATACAACAAATCAGCTTCGGGTGTGACATGCACAATCACCGGGTGATTAGAAGGCCTGCCTTTTGCCTGATAAATGCGTTCGACCGCTAAAGCACTTTCAGCGTCGGCCCCCAGACCGTAAACAGTTTCTGTTGGAAAGGCGACCAGGCCTTGCTGCGCCAAGACTTCGATTGCAAGAGCAATCTCGGCTGCACTTGCACTTGCACTTGCACTTGCGCTCGCATTCACAAGAGGTTGATCACGCTCTGACACGTCAAGGAGCCACTGGTAAGCGCAAGAGGTTAACCACCCGATTCGCCGCAGCAATCGCTTCAACCAGAGTATTGCCCACGCAATTCACATGACCCATCTTGCGACCACGGCGCGCTTCGCGCTTGCCGTACAAATGCAGTGACGCACCAGGCACAACCAACACACCTGACCAATCGGGCTCGGTCTGAGTATCGGTCTCGTCGGTGTACCAAGCATCGCCCAAAATATTGAGCATCACCACGGGCGTTAACAACTGCGTACTGCCTAACGGTAAGCGTGCCATCACACGCGCCTGCTGTTCGAACTGACTCGTCACGCACGAGTTCATGGTGTAGTGGCCGCTATTGTGTGGACGCGGCGCGATTTCGTTGACCAGCAACTGACCATCACGCAAGATAAAAAACTCAACGCACAGTACGCCCTGATACTTCAACCCATTCGCAATCGCCAGAGCCGCCTGCGTTGCACGTTGTGCGAAGGGTGTTGGCTGTGTGTCAACGGTCGATACCGCCAAAATGCCGTGATCATGCACATTTGATGCCACCGGAAACACCTTGCACTGACCGTCGAGACCGCGCGCCATCACAACCGATAATTCTTCTTGTAGATCAAGCATCGCTTCAAGCACACAGGGCACGGCACCGAACTCTTCGAAGGCAACCAACGCCTCAGCGCACGTGTGCACACGCGCCTGCCCTTTGCCGTCATAGCCTAGACGAGCAACTTTTAAAATCCCCGGAAACAAATGCGCACCCGCGGCGCGCAAGTCATCTGCAGAATGTACCGGCGTATAGGGAGCGACCGCCACCCCCTGGCTCGCGATGTAAGCTTTTTCAGTAATGCGATCTTGTACGATTTCAACCGCCTGAGCGCCAGGAGTCACCCGGCAATGCTTGGCTAATTTTTTTAAACTCGTGGCCGGAACATTCTCAAACTCGGTCGTCACAGCTCGACACTGTCGTGTTAAGCGCAGCAATCCTTCTTCGTCATCAAACTCAGCCTGGATATGCATATCGGCAACTGAGGCCGCTGGGCCTTCAGGTGCAGGATCGAGCACAACTACGCGATACCCCAAAGACTGAGCAGCCTGACAAAACATGCGACCTAGCTGCCCACCACCCATCAGGCCTAACCATTCACCCGGTAAGATCACAGAGGCACCTTCATTGCACGCGCAGTTTCGGTTTGACGCGCACGAAACGCACGTAATTGCTCGCGTAACGCACCATCGGTTGTCGCCAAATTTGCAATCACGTGCAACGCCGCGTTTGCCGCACCGGCCTCACCAATTGCAAAGGTCGCAACAGGGATACCCTTTGGCATTTGCACAATGGATAGCAACGAGTCTTCGCCACGCAGATATTTAGAAGGCACCGGCACGCCAAAGACAGGCACCTCAGTGAGCGCTGCCATCATGCCAGGCAAATGCGCCGCGCCACCCGCGCCCGCAATAATGGCCCGCAAGCCACGACCTGCCGCCGCAGCCCCATAATCAGCCATATCCTGAGGCATCCGGTGTGCCGACACAACCCGCGCTTCGCAGGCGATACCAAAATCATTGAGCATATTGACCGCGTGTTGCATGACCTCCCAATCGCTTGAGGAGCCCATGACGACACCAACGATTGGCGAAGCTGCTGCTGAGAATTCGCTGACAACGCCAGACGCAGTCGATACCTTTGCGTTGGTGGCGGCACTAGAAGTAGAGGACATATCAAAGCCCTGTTAAAGGTTGAACCCGCAACAAACAATATAACGGTGGTGACCCGAAGGCCTCAGGCCACCAAACGATCAAGTGCCTCACGATATTTAGCGGCAGTTTTAGCGATCACTTCGGCTGGCAATCTTGGCGCAGGCGGTGTCTTGCCCCAATCTTGCGTTTCAAGATAGTCGCGTACAAATTGCTTGTCAAAGGAGGGGGGGCTAATGCCTTCGCGATAGCCATCCGCAGGCCAAAAGCGCGATGAATCGGGCGTGAGCACCTCATCCATCAAATGCAGAGTTCCGTTTGCATCAAGCCCGAACTCGAACTTGGTATCAGCAATCATGATGCCTTTGGTCGCAGCAAACGTTGCAGCCTCAGAATACAAACGCAAGGTGACCTCGCGAATGCGTTCTGCCATTTCGAGACCGATTTCTTTGATCACGTAATCAAAGTCTACATTTTCGTCATGCAAACCAAACTCAGCTTTGGCAGCTGGCGTAAAAATCGGCGCGGGTAACTTACCGGCCTGCTTGAGCCCGGCAGGTAACGCAATCCCACAGACTGAGCCGCTTGCTTGGTAGTCTTTCCAGCCCGAGCCAATCAAATAGCCACGTGCGACGGCCTCGACCAAAATTGGCTTTAAGCGTTTCACAACGACAGCACGGCCGATCACTTGCTCACGTTCGGCTGCGGTCACCACATCTTCAGGGTTGATGCCCGTTGAATGATTGGGCAACACGTGGGCGAGCTTGGCCAGCCAAAAGTCTGTAAGTTCTTTGAGCACCTGGCCTTTGCCTGGGATCGGATCATCCAAAATCACATCAAAGGCAGAGATACGATCGGTCGCCACAATCAGCAACTTGTCGTCGCCCACCGCATACATATCGCGCACTTTTCCTCGCGCCAGCAAAGGTAGAGACTGGATCGAAGACTGAAGAATCGTGAGAGCCACAGCGAAGCCTATAAAAGTGAAAGCGAGCTTCCGCCCGCTTAAATCTTGAAGATTCGCTGATTTTAACAAGAAGTGCAGGACTCTTACCTACGCAGAGCGCAAGGGCGCCGCTAGGCAAGATCCCGGCCGCCTATGCCGATGACGGACTGCGCACCAATCAGTCGTATTAGCGTGTTGGGTCAGCGTCAGCAAAAAGCCCCTCTAACCAAATTGGCTAGAGGGGCTTTTTGCTCTGTTAGTCAAGCCTGTGCATGCGATCGCCCAACTGAACGACCTGCGAAACGTTTTACTGCACAACCTGCGACAGTTTGCCTGCCGAGTACTGGCCTGCGATGTCTTTCAACGGGATCACTTTGATTTTGCTGGCGTTACCCGCGGTGCCAAACTGCTGATAACGCTGAATGCATATCGCCTTAGCCGCTTCACGGGCGGGCTTGAGGTATTCGCGTGGGTCAAACTTACCGGGGTTTTCGGCAAAGAAGCGGCGAATCGCACCCGTCATCGCCAAGCGGATATCGGTGTCAATATTGATTTTACGCACGCCGAACTTGATCGCCTCTTGAATCTCTTCAACAGGCACGCCATAGGTTTCTTTCATGTCACCGCCGAACTGGCGGATTTCAGCCAACAAATCCTGAGGCACACTTGAACTGCCGTGCATCACGAGGTGCGTATTGGGTAAACGTTTGTTGATTTCTTTGATACGCGAAATCGACAGAATATCGCCAGTGGGCTTGCGGGTAAATTTGTACGCACCGTGGCTCGTGCCAATTGCAATGGCCAAGGCATCCAATTGTGTTTTACGCACAAAGTCAGCGGCTTGCTCGGGGTCTGTTAACAACTGATCCATTGTGAGCTTGCCATCAGCACCGTGGCCGTCTTCTTTATCGCCTTGCATGGTTTCGAGCGAGCCCAGACAGCCGAGCTCACCCTCGACGGTAACGCCCAACTTATGTGCCATGTCGACGACTTGCTTGGTGACTGCGACGTTGTAATCGTAGTCAGCAATCGACTTGCCGTCTTCTTTCAACGAGCCGTCCATCATGACGCTTGAAAACCCAAGATCGATTGCGCCCTGACAAATCTTGGGCGACTGCCCATGATCTTGGTGCATCACGACAGGGATCTGTGGATAGGACTCAACCGCCGCCTGAATCAAATATTTAAGAAAGCCCTCGCCCGCGTATTTGCGTGCACCTGCCGAGGCCTGCATGATCACCGGGCTGTCGGTTTGAGCGGCCGCCTCCATGATGGCTTGAACCTGTTCGAGGTTGTTCACGTTGAAGGCGGGAATGCCATAACCATGCTCAGCGGCATGATCCAAAAGCTGGCGCATAGAGACGAGTGCCATGAGAAATCCTTTTTTAGAGCAAAATGACGGGGTGGAGGATGAATTAACCCGTTATTTTACGGCAGCATGACAGCATTTGCCCTGAAAACACCCCAAATTCGGGTTTAGCCCTATCCAGCCAAAATATTGAGACGCCCTGATGCCAGCTAGCCACCCAAATCCTGCAGCCTTTCCAGTCATTTCATGGGAAAAAGACGGTGAGATTCAGTCACTGCCGTGGCGTTCTGAAAATAATTGGACTCCCCCAAAACGCACTGTTTTAGCCGATGACACGATGACCGCCGATATCGCCTATCGGCTCGCAAGCGAAGGCGTTGGCCTCATCTGGACCGGTGACTTTCAAAATGCCCGCCAATTACTGCAAGCACTCGGTCGGCGCACCGCAAAACGCCGGGTCAAGTATGCCGAGCAACCCTACCCCGAACGCTTTCATCAGGTACGACTCGCGCGCGCGCAACGCGCACGCACGCTGGGCATGTTGCTACTGAGCTTCGAACCCCACCACGCTTTGACCCTGCGCCGCGCGCCTGAGGTAGCAACCGCCTGCCTGGCGGCGTATGGCGACAACGCTGAGCCCTACGTCATGCCCATGACCGAGCTTCTAGGCGTCATCAGCGCCTATGAGTGGCGCAAAAAAGGGGTCGAGGTGCCAGCCTTGCAAGACCGCATACACCCACACTATGGAGTGTTTGCCCCGATTCGCTCGGAGTATCTGGATTTGGTCAGTCAGGCTTTTCGGGCGAGCCCTCTGTCGATCTTGACCGCGTTTGACGTGGGCACTGGCACGGGCGTGCTCGCAGCCTTGTTAGTCAAGCAAGGCGTCAAGCGCGTCGTCGGCACCGACACTAGCGCACGTGCATTGTTATGCGCGCAAGACAACGTCAATCGTTTGAACATGGGCAAGCAAATTACTTTGCAACAAAGTGATTTGTTTCCTGAGGGGCAAGCCGATTTGATTGTGTGTAACCCACCTTGGTTGCCAGGGCGGCCTGCCTCAACGCTTGAACAAGCTGTTTACGATCAAGATCAGCACATGCTGTTGGGCTTTTTGTCAGGGCTCAGCAAACACCTTGCACCCAAAGGCCAGGGTTGGCTGATTTTGTCGGATTTGGCCGAGCATCTTGGCTTACGCAGCCGCGCGGCGCTGCTCGCCGCGATAGAGCGCGCCGGCTTGGTGGTGCTTGAGCGATTGGATACGCGGCCCATACACCCTAAAGCCAAAGAAGAGGCAGACCCGCTAGCCGATGCACGGCGCGCCGAAATTACCTCGCTCTGGCGGCTTGCTGTCAGCTAATGACGTCAGGTCAAGCCTGATGCATTGAGCCTGATGCTAACAAAGCTTGCTCAAGGTCGGCATTGTCAATACGCGACGATGTCGACGCACACTAAGCCGCAGGCGGCCGACGAGCCGACTTGGGGCGAAAGCCTTTGACCACAACATCATGCGTTTCAATATAAGGCCCGCCAATCAGGTCAATGCAGTAAGGCACGGCGGCAAAAATGCCCGACACCACGACACTGCCGTCTTCACGCTTCAACCCCTCGAGCGTTTCGCTAATGGCCTTAGGCTGTCCAGGCAAATTGATAATTAACGCAGCGTGGCCTTCGATCTCACGCAACACCGCCACCTGGCGCGACAAGATCGCGGTGGGCACAAACTGTAAGCTGATCTGCCGCATTTGTTCGCCAAACCCAGGCATCTCGCGGGTGGCAACTGCTTGCGTCGCTTCGGGTGTCACGTCGCGCCGCGCGGGCCCCGTACCGCCCGTTGTCAGCACAAGGTGGCACCGCTCGATATCCACTAGTTCGATCAACGCGGCCGAAATCTCTTTCGCTTCATCTTGAATCAGGCGCGATACCGTCTGAACCGGTGTCGACACCGCACGCTCAAGCCAAGCCTGCAGCGCGGGGATACCTTGGTCTTCGTACACCCCTTTCGAGGCTCGGTCTGACACCGAGACTATGCCAACACGCAAGGTTTCTGAAGTAGTGGTGGTTTGCGTCATAAATTTACCTGAACAAGAATGGTCAAATCAGCCGCTAATTTACCAGTAACCGCTAACGACTTTGGCTCCAGCCCTCATATAGCTTTCTAAACGCGCTATCCAATAAAAATCCCAACAGACCAATCAGCACCACGGTTGCCATCAACTCGTCATACGCCAAACGATCGCGCGTATCCAAAATAAAATAACCCAAGCCCGCCGACACGCCCAGCATTTCACAGGGCACCAACACAATCCAAACAATACCGATAGCCAAGCGTGTGCCCGTCAACACGTGCCCCAAAATGCCTGGGAGGATGACGCCTTTTAAGGTCTCCCAGCCCGTCGCTGACAAGCTTTTTGAAAGCTGCAACCAACGCCGATCGAGCTGACGCACACCGGCAAGCGTGTTAAGCATGATGGGCCACATTGCAGCAAAGGCTAACAAAAAATAAACCGGTCGATCGCCAACACCAAAGGCCATGACGGCGATTGGCATCCACGATAAAGGCGAAATCATGCGCAAAAACTGAAATGCAGGCGATAAGGTCGCATTCGCCCCAGCCGACGCACCAAGCAGCAAACCAAGCGGCACACCAATCAGCAAGGCAAGCCCCAGCCCAACGGCGACGCGCTGCAAACTGACAGCAATATGAATCCAGATCTCTGCGCCTTGCAGCAACGACATCAGCGTCAGCAACGACGGACCCGGTGCGAAGCGCTGCCCCATCGAGCCCGGCGCTGAAAATGGTACCGTCAATAACCACCACACCCCAAGCATGAGCGCAATTCCCGCAAGACCCTGCACCACACGAATCGCGGTGGTGAATGTTTGCTGAAGTGCCATCAGACCTCGATCACTTCTTGCCGCACATAACCGGGGCCTTGACCAAACTTAGTCATGCCGCCCGCCGCTTCAATCGCGCGCTTGACAAAACGATCATCCACCAATTGGGCAGCAGCGGTCTTGCCATCAAGCTTTGCTAAGAAACTACGATCGGCTTCGATCACTGTATTTTGTAAACGCGCGACGAGTTCTTCGGTGTAGCTAGGATACGGGTAGGGCTGAAAATCGATGCGCTTGTCTTGCCAATCGGCATGACGAATTGCCTTAGACGACAAATACGACTCGCGATCGCTTGCAGCGGGCGCCAGCACTTTATTGAGCACCGGCAAGGCATGGGGCGTGTAACGGTTCACGCCTTCTTTGGAGAGCAGTTGAGCCGTTTGCGCACGATTGTCACGAATCCATAACTGAGCGCGCACAATCGCATCAACCACCTTCTGTGACCAATCTGGGCGCTGTTCAAGATCACGCTCGTGCATGAACACCGTGCAGCAAGCGTGGTTGCGCCAAACATCTCCGGTAAAGCGCAATACCTTACCAATGCCCATCGTTTCAGCGATCGCATTGAAGGGCTCGGCCACGATGTAGCCTGAGATGTTGCGCGACGCCAAAGCGGGCGGCATATCAGACGGCGCCATGACCACCAGGTTGACCTCGTTGGCAGCGGGCTGGCCACCTTGTTTACGCGATACCGGCTCTAGCCCCGCCTCGCGCAGCATGGCTTGCAACACCACGTTATGGATCGAATACCAAAACGGAATCGCAACTGTTTTGCCACCCAAGGCTTTAAGATCATTAATCTCTGGCAGCACAGTTAGGCCTGAACCACCAACGTGATTCCAGGCAACAACTTTGGCCGGTACCTTACTGCCAAAACGCGCCCACACCGTCATGGGTGATAACAGATGCACCACATTGACCTGACCGGCGATAAACGCTTCGATCAGTTGCGCCCAACTACGTAGCATCGTAGGTTTTTCAACGTCAACGCCAGCGTCTTTAAAAAATCCGTTGTGATGCGCCACCAATAGCGGGGCGGCATCCGTGATCGGCAAATATCCAATACGCACCGGACCATTGGCAGCGGGTTGTGCCTGCGCGTTGAAAGCGGACAACAGTGGGGCTGCACCCGCAGCGGTAAACAAACTTGCCAATTTAAGCATCTCGCGGCGCGAGACATGTTCAAGACACATCGACTAATTCCTTTAAGGCAGATTGCTTAGGTACTGCCGTTGCCTTTGTTACCTTAGGGTGCAACGCAAGCTGCAGCGTTCGTAAAATTTCAATGCGAAGTTGGCCGAGCTCTTCGACGAGATCTTCGCGTGGCTGCGAGTACGCAAGATGCCACTCGCCCACACATCGCGCAGGCGCACCACCCAAGAGCACGATACGATCTGCGACCTGCAAGGCCTCGTCGATATCGTGCGTGATTAATACCGCTGCGGTGCCCAAATCGTCACGCAAGGTCAACAACAGTTTTTGCATGGTCGCACGCGTGACTTCATCAAGCGCACCAAAGGGCTCATCGAGCAAAATCACCTCGGGCTGTCTGGCGACACAGCGCGCAAGCGCGGTACGTTGTGCCATGCCGCCCGACAACTCTGAGGGCATCAGCAAGCGAGCGTGCTCTAAACCGACTTCACTAATTGCAACATCGACACGTCGTTTTTTTTCGGCTGCAGTCAAGCGTGGTTGATGTTTGAAATCCAGCCCGAAGCCTACATTTTTTTCAAGCGTCAACCACGGCAGTAGACTTGGGTCCTGAAAGGCCATCGCGACCCTCGGATGAGTGCCGGTCAGCGGTTGACCGTCCACCAGCACAGCGCCCTGTGTGGGACGCTGCAAACCCGCTAACACACGAAGCAAGCTAGATTTTCCGACACCGCTAGGGCCCAAAATCGCCACGATTTCACCGGCCGCCACCGAAATATCTAGCCCATCAATCAAAGGCGCAGCGGTGCCATAGCTCAATCCCAAGCCGTTGGCCTCTAAGACATAATCAGGGCGTTTAGTTATCGGCGCAAGCATCTCAATCCAATCTCATCATCCCCGTCAAGCGGGTTGGGACTGGAAGTTTAAGGCGGCCTCTTTATTTCTTAAACGACTAATGAGTCATTTACTTATTACTCCTTAAGGGTCATTGACTGAAGGCCCTTAAGAGCTATTTGCTTATTACTTTTTTGCGCTATTTCAAAGAGTGAGATCAAAAGCGCCTCAACTGCAACCTCAAATCGCGCACCTCTTGCATTAAGTCTGCCATCAAAGCCGCGGCATCGAGATTGACTTCAAAATCGCGCTGCAGGCGCGCAACTTGCCGCGCACGAGCAACCGCAGCGCTTGCAAAGACCCAACCCTCAGGCGGTGCACTCTGCCTTACGGCTGGCAAGACGCCATGCTCAACAAGTGTCATCACCCACTCAATCTGTTGCTCACAACATTGCGCCAACTCATGGATGGTGACAGGGGCCTGGTCGTCGACCACGACCGCAGTACAAATCGTGATTTGGGTCATGCTGAAACTCCTAAATGGGCGCGCGGATTAAAAGCCGCTGCCTTTGCCAACTGTTCATACGCTGCACGAGTTTGCTCGTTTTCTGCCAACGGCCAAACAATGTCGAGCACCAGATACAAATCGCCGGGAGGATCGCCAGGCAAACCTTTGCCACGCAAGCGTAACTTACCGCCCTGTTTGCTGCCTGCAGCGATATTGACTTCAACTTCTCCGGCAAGCGTCGGTGCGTGCACTTTACCGCCGAGTGCTGCTTCCCAAGGCGTCACAGGAAGCTTCATGCTCAAGTCGCGGCCATTGCTCTGATACAGCGCGTGTGCTGCAAAATGTACAGTCAAGAACAGATCACCAGGTGTACCACCGCCTTCACCAGGCATCCCCTGGCCCGCTAAGCGAATCATTTGCCCGGCCTTCACGCCCGCGGGAATCTTGACACTCAGAGTGCGATTCACCAATTGAGGCCGCCCCTGAGCATCAAGTTGTACCGAACGCAAGCCTAGTTCGCGGGTGGCGCCTGCAAAACTATCTTCAAACGAAATCTCGATATCGGCGTGGTGATCTTCGCCGCGTAACGGTTGCGCATAACCTTGACCTGAGTCAAACCCTTGACCACGCCCTTGAGCGCGGCGCTGTTGCTCGGCCTGTTTAAACAGACCAGCCATAAAGTCTTGAAACTCGGCCTGATTGGGGCCCTCGCCTTGCGCGCCTGAAAATTCGAACCCGCGATCCCATCCAGGGCCAGGACTCGCACCATTGGGCCCAGCGACCCCGGCAGCCAACCCATCGTAAGCAGCGCGTTTTTCAGCATCCCGCAAGACATCATTGGCCTCGTTCAGATCACGCATGCGCGCCTCGGCGTCAGGCTCTTTGCTGACATCGGGGTGATACTTGCGCGCAAGCTTGCGATAGGCCTTGCGGATATCATCCTGCGAAGCCTCGCGGGGAACTTCTAATATCTTGTAGTAGTCTTTGAATTCCATATGCGTGGCGGCACGAGGCTCGCCAAAAAGGTGGACACCCTTTCACAATGGGGCTAAAACCTTTAAAACTCAAGGGGTATCATGCAAATAAACAATATTCCGTTTGGCACAACAGACTGGTCAAGCGTTGAAGTCACAGAGCACCCCGGCACAACGGGCAAGGCCTTTTGGCGCACACGCCAATTTGGCGCGATTCGGGTACGTATGGTTGAGTACAGTGCAGGGTATCTGGCAGACCATTGGTGCGAGAAAGGGCACATCTTGCTGTGTCTGACCGGCACGTTACATACCGAGCTAAAAGACGGTAGGCATTTTGACTTGACACCTGGCACCAGCTATCAAGTCGCGGATCATGCCGAACCGCATCAATCATCCACCGCCACTGGGGCGACGCTTTTTATTGTTGATTAACCAGCAGCACGCTGTTGCAGAATCTCAACTGCCGGCAAGGTCTTGCCTTCTAAGAACTCTAAGAAAGCACCGCCCCCAGTCGAGATATAACCAACTTTATCGGTGATCCCAAACTTGGCAATCGCGGCCAAGGTGTCACCACCTCCAGCAATTGAAAACCCTGCCGAATCAGCAATGGCGTGCGCCACCACTTCAGTGCCGTGCGCAAAGGCGTCAAACTCGAACACGCCCAAGGGACCGTTCCAAACAATGGTGCCTGCTTGCTTCAAGATCGCAGCCAACTGTGCCGAAGTTTGTGGCCCAATATCAAAAATCAAATCGTCAGCCAGTACATCTTTGGCAGACTTTGCGGTGGCCGGAGCCTGCGCCGAAAACTCTTTGGCACATGCAACGTCTGTGGGGATTGGCACCGCTGCGCCGCGCTCTTGCATTTTTTTCATCACTGCTCGGGCTTGATCCAATTGATCAGGCTCAGCCAACGACTTACCAATCGGCAAGCCTGCGGCCAACATAAAGGTGTTGGCAATACCCCCACCCACAATCAACTGATCGACCTTGTCTGCCAGCGACTGCAAAATCGATAGCTTGGTCGAGACTTTAGAGCCACCCACAATCGCAACCAACGGACGCTTAGGCGCTAACAAGGCACGCCCGAGGGCTTCGAGCTCAGCCTGCAGCAATGGGCCTGCACAAGCGATTGGCGCGAACTGAGCGATGCCGTGCGTAGTGGCTTCAGCGCGATGCGCGGTGCCAAAGGCATCGTTTACATACACGTCGCATAGCGCAGCCATTTTTTTAGACAGCTCGGGGCCGTTCTTTTTTTCGCCCTTGTTGACCCGGCAGTTTTCAAGCAACACCACCTGGCCCGGCGCAACCGTCACACCCTCAACCCAGTTTTGCACCAAGGTCACTGGTATCCCCATTAATTCAGTCAGGCGCTTGGCAATCGGCGCGAGTGAGTCTTCAGGATTGAGAGTGCCCTCGGTTGGGCGTCCCAGATGCGACGTCACCATCACCGCGGCACCTGCATCAAGCGCCAGACGAATCCCGGGTACCGACGCACGAATACGAGTGTCTTCGGTAATGTTGCCCGCATCATCAAACGGTACATTCAAGTCGGCGCGAATAAACACGCGCTTGCCAGCGAGCTTGCCAGCCTGAGCCAGCCCAGAGAGAGTTTGAACAGTCGTCATAAGATCCAACACAAAGAAATCAAAAAATATCAGTCACGAAACATGCAAAGCGTACTAGGCAATATGCACTCGTTTCAGATGACCCTTAAGCAAAGAGGCCCCGAAGGGCCTCTTGTTCGTACGTGGCAATTATTTTGCCGACATCAACGCAGTCGTGGTGTCGAGCATGCGGTTGCTAAAGCCCCACTCGTTGTCATACCAAGACGACACCTTCACCAACGAACCCGACACTTTAGTCAGAGTCGAGTCAAAGTTACTTGAGGCTGGATTGTGATTGAAGTCAATCGAAACAAGCTGCTCAGTTTGATACGTCAGGATACCTTTGAGCTTACCTTCAGAGGCAGTCTTCAAAATCGCGTTGACTTCGTCAACGGTAGTATCGCGCTTGGCGATAAATGATAAGTCAACCAGCGACACATTGATTGTGGGCACGCGAATCGCAAAGCCATCAAGCTTGCCATTGAGCTCGGGCAATACCAAGCCAACCGCAACAGCAGCACCAGTTTTGGCGGGGATCATGCTCATGGTGGCCGAGCGTGCACGGCGCAAGTCTTCGTGATAAACGTCGGTCAGCACTTGATCATTGGTGTATGAGTGAATCGTTGTCATCAGGCCGGTTACCACACCAAGGGCTTCGTGCAACGGCTGCACCAAGGGGGCTAAGCAGTTGGTCGTGCAAGACGCATTCGAAATCACGGTATCTGAGCTTTTCAGCGCGCCATGATTGACGCCATACACAATGGTTGCATCAACATCTTTACCACCTGGTGCTGAAATAATGACTTTTTTAGCGCCCCCTTTGATGTGGGCCGAGGCTTTTTCTTTAGTCGTGAAGAAGCCCGTGCACTCGAGCACGACGTCAACCTTGAGTTCGCCCCAGGGTAATTCAGCTGGGTTGCGATTGGCTAGTACACGAATCTTGTCGCCGTTAACCACCATGAAATCACCATCAACGCCAACCGTGCCCGAGAACTTGCCGTGGGCGGTGTCGTATTGGGTCAGATGGGCATTGGTCTTGGGATCACCCAAGTCATTAATGGCTACGATTTGAATGTCGTGTTTTTTGCCACCTTCGTAATGTGCACGCAAAATGTTACGGCCGATACGGCCATAGCCGTTAATAGCAACGCGAATCGTCATGATGTGTCGAGCTCCTGATTATTTGAAATTTACAAAAGATTTTTCACTGCTTGCGCGACTTTTTCTGCCGTCAAGCCAAAATGTTTAAACAGTGCACCAGCAGGTGCTGACTCACCGTAAGTGTCAAGGCCAACCACTGCACCGTCAAGCCCAACATATTTGTGCCACAACCCTGTGACCCCAGCCTCAACTGCAACGCGCGGCATCCCTTTAGGCAACACCGACGCACGCCAGGCAGCGTCTTGTTGATCAAACACATCCGTGCTTGGCATCGACACCACACGCACCGCAATACCCTCGGCAGCCAACAGTTTCTGCGCATCAATCGCAATCGCCACTTCTGAGCCGGTCGCAATGATCGCCGCCTTTGCGTTGGCGGTATCTTGCAGAACATAACCACCGCGCGCGACTTGCTTTAACGTTTCGGCGCTGCGCGCCACAAACGGCAAGTTTTGACGCGACAACAACAGGGCAGTCGGGCCACCGGGGTGCACGTCCATCCCAATGCTGCTCGGGCGACTCACTGCAGCCAACCAGGCCACGGTGGTTTCAACGGTATCGCAAGGACGCCACACAGATAAGTTAGGAATCAGACGCAGACTGCTCGCATGCTCAACCGATTGATGGGTTGGGCCATCTTCACCCAAACCAATCGAGTCGTGCGTAAACACATGCACCACACGCTGCTTCATTAAGGCAGCCATGCGCAACGCGTTACGCGAATAATCAGAGAACGTCAAAAATGTTCCGCCAAAGGGCAAATAGCCACCATGCAAGGCCATACCGTTCATGATGGCGGCCATACCAAATTCACGAACGCCATAATTGATGTGACGGCCAAACTGAAGGCCTGCTGCGCCTGCACGCACGGGCACGACACCTTTCCAATCAGTGAAGTTCGAACCCGTCAGGTCAGCAGAACCACCCAGCATCTCGGGTAACAACTCAACCAAGGCAGTAATCGCTTGCTGCGAGGCTTTACGTGATGCCACGGTTTCAGCTTTGTCTTGCGTGGCGTTCAAAAGCGTTTGTGCGGCGTTTGCGAAATCAGCAGGTAACTCACCCCGCATACGACGTGTAAATTCGCGCGCCTCGGTGGGAAACTGAATCCAGTAAGCATCGAACCTTTTTTGCCAGGCAGCCTGAGCCTGAGCACCGGCAACGCGCTGATCCCAGCCTTGGTAGACGACTTCTGGGATTTCGAAAGGCGCATGCGGCCAGTTGATTGCGGTGCGGGTACGAGCAATTTCTTCTGCGCCCAATGGGGCGCCGTGAACTTTGTCGGTGCCGGCGACAGTCGGTGCGCCTTTACCAATCACTGTGCGACAAATAATTAAAGACGGGCGAGCCTGCGCAAGACCGGTCAGGCGGGCCTGTTTGAGGGCCTGATCGACCGCTGCAACATCATGGCCATTGGCCACGCGCAAGACGTTCCAGCCGTAGGCCTCAAAGCGCTTGGCTGTGTCATCGGCAAACCAGTGTTCAACCTTACCGTCAATCGAAATCCCGTTATCGTCATACAACACAACCAATTTGCCCAAACGCAAGGTGCCCGCTAACGAGCATACCTCGTGCGAAATACCTTCCATCAGGCAACCATCCCCGACAAATGCATAGGTGTGATGATCAACAAGCTTATGTTCAGGGCGATTAAATTCAGCGGCTAACAGTGCCTCGGCCAACGCCATCCCGACGGCATTGGCCAGGCCCTGCCCGAGTGGGCCCGTAGTTGTCTCAATACCAGGCGTGATGCCAACTTCAGGATGCCCCGGAGTTTTAGAGTGCAACTGACGAAACTTGCGCAACTCATCCATTGGCAGGTCGTAACCTGTAAGGTGAAGCAAGGCGTAAATCAACATCGAACCATGGCCGTTTGACAACACAAAACGGTCGCGATTGGCCCAGGCTGGATCGGCTGGGTTGTGACGCAAGTGGCGCGTAAACAGCGCTTGCGCCATTTCGGCCATACCCATGGGGGCGCCCGGATGCCCAGAGTTGGCTTGCTGGACCGCATCCATAGCAAGGGCTCGAATCGCATCGGCCAATTTAACGGGGACAGCAGTATTTGAGTTCATGCAATGTGTCCCGCCCAAACAAGCACAGGAAAAATAGGTTACAAAACGTAGGAGTTTAGCACCCGTATAACCCCTCACCCTCTCTCTGAGCGACCTAATGGCTGACCCCCGCTTTTACTGCTCCGAACCGATTTTTGCCGGGCAAGAAACCGTGTTGCCAACGCCTCTGGCGCATCACATCCGCGTCAGACGCCTGGAGGCTGGCGATACGGTGGTGTTATTTGACGGCCGTGGGGGCGAAATTGCGGGTGTGCTCAGCTTTGAGGGCAAAAAAACGCTGGTTTTGCTCGGGCAACACAGCCCCAGAGAGGCCGAACTCAGTGGCGAAATCACGCTAATTCAAGCGCTGCCCTCGGGCGATAAGATGGATTGGATTATCGAAAAAGCAGTCGAGTTGGGCGTGCACAGGGTGATTCCTGTTGCGGCGCAACGCAGCGTACTCAAGTTGTCGGGTGTCAGGCTAGAGAAGCGCCTCGAACACTGGCAAGGCGTGATTGCGTCAGCCTCTGAACAGTGCGGTCGCAACCGGTTGATGCACCTCAGTGCCCCACAAAGCCTCGTGCAGGCCATCAGCACCACCGCGCGAGGGCATCGCTTGCTTTGTGACCCCGAGGCTGATCACACGCTTGCAGAGTATGTTGCTGCAAGCCAACAAGAACAAAAACAGATTAATGCCCTGAGCCTGCTGATTGGCCCAGAAGGGGGCTGGAGTCCTGAGGAGACTGCTGCGGCTTCGCGACAAGGCGTGACAAATATCAAGTTTGGCTTAAGAGTGCTGCGCACCGAAACAGCCGGACTGGCTTTGGCCGCTGCAACTACCGCGCTACTGAGCTGGTAGCCTACCCACGCACCACTTTTAGACGTTTACGTCGCGCGGCCTTGGCTTTGGCCATTACGGCCGCGGCCACAGAACTACCAACGCGTTAAGACGGCTCATCGCTCCAGTTGTTGACCACGCCTGGCTTGTCATCGGGGTGTTTACCAGCGTGCTGGATCCCAAAGATGAATACGCGACCGTTATCTCGAGCAAACCCAACGGCATCGTTTAGCACCTGCATAAATTGCACACCGTCCATGACGATGGCGGGATCGGCAGAGTGAAGTTTTTCAAACACCAACACCAGACCTTCTTTTTGATCAAGCAAACTATCGCACAGGCAATCAAAAAACGAGTCAAAACTTGAGCCAAAGAACTGCGGGTAGTCGACCGCCTTTACGACTGCACGAAACACCGCCGAGCGGCTCCGCGCCTTATCGCACTGGGCCACGCACCAAGCCAGCCCCCTGTCTGCCGCTGCCCCCGAAAGCAAATCGCGTCCGGTGTCGGGGTCGAAATCCCCGCCATTGCGCAACAACTGCTTTAATTTTGGATCAACCGCCTTACTCATTTCAGAGGGCTCCTAAGACAAGGCCATAAGTGTGTCGTGTAGTTTTAGCATACGACAACTAGTTGAGCCTCGTCGATGGTGAATTATTCGTAGTCAAGCGCGAAAAAAACAAAAGATTACGCAAATTAGAGCAACTTAGCTTGGTGCTGCACAAGCGATGCGTCGTTGGCCTCAATCACCGTGAGAGCCGTCATATTGACAATGCGGCGCACTGTCGCGCTCGTGGTCAATATGTGCACCGGTGCGTTGGCGCCCAATAAGAAGGGTCCAACCGCCACGTTGCCGCCAGAAATGGTTTTCAGCAAGTTATAGGCAATGTTGCCAGAGTCGACATTGGGGCACACCAACAAATTCGCTGAACCTTTTAAGGTCGAGGACGGCAAAATCTTCATGCGCAACGCCTCGTCTAAGGCGCAATCACCATGCATCTCACCGTCAACCTCAAGCTCAGGAGCCTGCTGTCGAATCAACGCAAGAGCCCGTTGCATCTTGGCACCCGAGGCCGAACTGCCTGAACCAAAGTTTGAACGCGAGAGCAAGGCAACCTTTGGCACTAAATTTAAACGCCGCATTTGTGCTGCTGCCGAGATCGTGAACTCGGCAATTTGGTCGGCGGTTGGGTCGTCGTTGACGTGTGTATCGACCAACGCCAACGTCTGCTCGGGCAACAACAAAATATTCATCGCGGCGTACGTCGAGGTGCCCTGCTGCTTTCCAATAATTTGATCGATATAACGCAGATGATTGGCATAACCGCTGACGGTGCCACAAATCATGCCATCGGCATCCCCCATTTTGACCATCGAGGCGCCAATCAACGTTAAGCGGCGACGCATTTCAACCCGGGCCATTTCTTTGGTCACGCCACTGCGACACATTTTTTCCCAGTAGGCTGTCCAATATTGATGAAAGCGCGGGTCAAAATCTGGATCGGTCACTTCAACATCTTCGCCCAAACGCAAGCGTAAACCAAACTTTTCAATGCGGGCTTTCAACACTGCAGGGCGCCCGACCAAGATGGGCTTTGCCAGTTTTTCGTCAACGATCACTTGCACCGCGCGTAAGACACGCTCATCTTCGCCCTCGGTGAACACAATACGTGTCCGACCACCCGAGCGAACGTGCGATTTGGCGCCTGCAAACAGGGGCTTCATAAATGCACCAGAGCGATAAACAAACTGCTCAAGCTGCTCGACATAGCTCTCTAGGTCAGCGATTGGGCGAGTTGCAACGCCGCATTCCATCGCAGCTTTAGCCACGGCCGGGGCGATGCGCACAATCAACCGCGGATCAAAAGGCTTGGGAATAAAGGAATTAGGACCAAACGCGACATCATATTGACCATAGGCGGCGGCAACCACCTCGCTTTGCTCTTCTTGGGCAAGCTTGGCAATCGCCACGACCGCCGCTTTTTCCATTTCGCGCGTAATCGTCGTGGCACCAACGTCTAACGCGCCGCGAAAAATATACGGAAAACACAAAACGTTGTTGACCTGATTGGGATAATCAGAGCGACCTGTGGCCATCACAATATCATCACGCACCGCGTGTGCGTCAGCGGGCAAGATCTCAGGATTGGGGTTGGCCAGCGCCAAAATCAAAGGCTTGGCAGCCATCACCTTGACCATCTCGGGCTTGAGCACACCGCCCGCCGATAAGCCTAAAAATACATCTGCACCGCCAATAATGTCAGCGAGTTTGCGAGCCTCGGTTTTTTGTGCAAAACGCGTTTTATCGGGGTCCATCAAGACGGTACGGCCTTCATAGACCACGCCCTCAATATCGGACACCCAAATATTCTTGAGCGGCAAACCCAAATCCACCATTAAATCCAGGCATGCTAAGGCTGCGGCACCAGCGCCCGACACCACAACTTTGACTTGCTTAATATCTTTACCAACAACTTCTAGGCCGTTAATGAAAGCGGCCGACACACAAATCGCTGTGCCATGCTGGTCATCATGAAACACTGGGATACGCATGCGCTCGCGCAACTTACGCTCGACGATAAAGCACTCGGGGGCCTTGATATCCTCAAGATTGATCCCACCAAAGGTTGGCTCAAGGCCCGCAATAATTTCGACAAGTTTGTCTGGGTCTTGTTCGTTGATCTCAATATCGAATACATCAATGCCAGCGAATTTCTTGAACAGTACCGCTTTACCTTCCATCACCGGCTTTGAGGCTAAAGGACCAATATTGCCCAAGCCAAGAACCGCGGTGCCGTTGGTGATCACGCCAACAAGATTGCCGCGCGCCGTGTACCGAAACGCGTTCGCTGGATCCGCCACAATTTCTTCGCAGGCAGCAGCAACCCCGGGTGAGTAAGCCAACGCTAAGTCGCGCTGATTGGATAAGGTTTTAGTCGGGGTCACCGAGATTTTGCCGGGACGACCCTGCTCGTGATACTCAAGCGCGGCCTGACGAAAGGTTTTTTCCATGGTGCTCTGCATGTGAACGATTTAAGAAGCCGATTCTAGCCCCTTTAGGTTAGAGTTTTAACCGAATACCCCTAATGGATCTAGGATGAGCTTGAGTTTTTGGTCAAGGTGTGACGCAAGCTGCAACAGAGCTTTGTTTCGCTCAACATCTTGCTCTGATCGCTGGGGCTCGAAAACAGCGTCAAGCCGCTTAAGCCAGAGCGCTTGCACCCAGCCTAATCTGCCTTGATGCCCAAACAGCAATTGCGCAAGATTGGGTTCGTGAGTCGCAGTCGCAATCAAGGCATCTAACCGGTAGCAAGCCGGCCACGGAGTCGCTTGCGCGCAGCGCTGTGCAGCATCAGAGCCAGCCAGTTCAAACAGCTTAGGCACCAACTGTTGCAAGGTCAGACTACGCAGCGGCGCTTGCGCGGTTGCCCCAAAAGGGCCAAGCACCTCAACCGTGCCATCCGCCAACAACACTTCTGCCCGCTCAACGATCCGAACCGCCTCTGGCATGCTCGGCCCTAGCTCGCACCCACCATCTCGCTCACCCGTCTCCCAGGGTTCTTCGGGCGAAGGTGTTTCGTCTCTTCGCGCAGCGCCTGATACCTTAGCCCTCTCAGTTTCGGGCCAGGCAAACCATTGTGCCAACGTCAACTCAGGAGGCAGATCCATTCCAGCAAAAACGCCCGTTTCTTTGAGTTGCTCGACCGTGCAGCCAGCGTCAGCTCGCCACACGCCAGCTTGCGAATCGACCAGAGATAACGTCGCCCCGGCGGGCTGGGGCGATACCCACAGCGTCGCTTGTGTGCGGGCAGTCGGGGGTTCGCGTCCCTCTAACCTGAGTGCCACGCGATACTCTTGACACAGGGCGCGCGCATGCGCGACATCCTCGAGGCGAACCGGCTTCAGCCAAGCCTGCGGTGGCTGGGCAGAGAGCGCATTGGCAGGCGCTGTGCGCACGCTCCCTAGACATGTCCGCTCTAGGCGAGCGCAAAACTGCTCAAAAGGCGTGGCCGAGGTGCGGCGCCCCATTAAAAAAGCACGTCGAGATGTTGGCGTAACCACTACAATTCAGCCTCTTACGGAGAGATAGGTCATCATGACAGTTCTTGCAGCACGCACCGCCGATACCGTGACCTTTCACGCGGTCGAACTTTTTAAACAAGCCACGGCCTTACAACGCAGTGGCATCGACATTATCAGCCTTGGCGTCGGAGAACCCGACTTTACCGCAGCGCCGCAAGTGATCCAAGCCATGCAACTCGCCGCACAATCTGGCAAAAGTGGCTATTCGCCCCCTGCTGGCCTGCCCGAACTCAGAGAAGCAATTGCTGGGTTTTACACCAAACAGCTTGGCACCAAAGTCGACCCAAACCGAGTCATCGTAACCTCGGGCGCAAGCGGCGCACTGTTGCTGGCTGCGATGGCACTGGTCAACCCCGGCGATGAAGTCCTGATGCCCGACCCCTGCTACCCACCGAATCGCAATTTTGTTGGTGCGGCCGGCGGCACCACAAAACTCATTCCCACCACCATCGCTAACCGCTTTCAACTATCCGACACCGATATCGAGCAACATTGGGGGCCAGCGACACGTGGTGTGCTGATCGCCTCGCCAAGCAACCCCACCGGCACCTCGATCCCGCGCGACGCCCTCACCCGCTTGATTCAACAAGTGCATGCACGAAACGGCTTTGTGATGATGGATGAAATCTATCTAAGCTTGTCATACGACGGTAAGCGTCAGTCTGCACTCGCCATCGACGACAACCTGATTATCTTGAATAGCTTTTCAAAGTA